>JACCDG011343314.1_pt1 | contig 19741 bp, 12 predicted proteins | sample 7442471 | NCBI WGS metagenome assembly JACCDG01 (sample SAMN15323444, study PRJNA562643) | freshwater metagenome | isolation source: river surface water | place: USA:Blue River Watershed | collected 2017-08-17 | reverse complement strand
GATTTAATTGAAAATAGAAAGCGTGGTTATCGGAATGTACTCTTTGCTGATTCGCAAAAACAGGCAGAACGATTAGAGCAAATATTCAATGACATATCTGTAGAAAATAAAGTGCCGCAAAATCTGATAGAACCGGTGTTTTTGAGTATCCATGAAGGGTTTATCGACCACGATTTAAAAACTGCCTGTTATACTGATCACCAGATATTTGAGCGCTACCACAAATACCGGCTCAAAAACCAGTCCTGGAAAAAGAACGAAGCTTTATCGTTAAAGGAGCTCATGGGGCTAAATCCCGGAGATTATGTAACCCATATTGACCATGGCGTAGGCAGGTTTGCCGGACTCGAAAAAATAGATGTGAACGGACGGATGCAGGAAGCGGTAAAGTTGGTGTATAAAGATAATGATGTACTCTACGTTAGCATACACTCTTTACACCGTATAGCCAAATATACCGGCAAAGATGGTAAAGCACCGCGAATCGATAAAATAGGTTCTGCCGTATGGCAAACGCTGAAGCAAAAAACCAAACGTAAGGTTAAAGAGATTGCGTATGACTTGATTAGCCTTTACGCCAAACGTAAAGCTCAGCAGGGTTTTCGTTTTACAAAAGATAATTACCTGCAGCATGAACTGGAAGCTTCCTTTATTTATGAAGATACTCCCGATCAGATAAAAACAACACAGGATGTAAAGCGCGACATGGAAAAGAGTTATCCCATGGATCGCCTGGTGTGTGGTGATGTGGGCTTTGGAAAAACCGAAATAGCCATACGGGCGGCATTTAAGGCAGTGTGCGATAGTAAGCAGGTGGCTGTTCTTGTACCCACTACCATATTGGCATTACAGCATTACAAAACATTTAAGGAACGCCTGCGCAACCTGCCTTGTAACATTGATTTTATTAATCGTTTTCGTTCGGCCAAAGAACAAAAGGAAATAGTTGAGAAACTATCAGCAGGAAAAATTGATATTTTGATAGGTACGCACAAATTGGTTTCTAAAGAGGTAAAGTTCAAAGATCTTGGTTTGCTTATTATTGACGAAGAACAAAAGTTCGGTGTGGCAGTAAAAGACAAGCTAAAAACAATGCGCGTCAATGTAGATACCCTTACGCTTACTGCCACACCCATACCGCGCACCTTACAATTTTCATTAATGGGTGCCCGCGATCTTTCGGTTATTTCTACGCCACCTCCGAACCGTTATCCGGTACAAACTGAATTACACAACTTCAATGAAGAGTTGATACGTGATGCAGTGGCATTTGAAATTAAGCGTGGAGGGCAGGTGTTTTTTATTCATAATAAGGTACAAAGTATACAGGAAGTGGCCGGAATGGTGCAGCGATTGGTTCCGGGCGCACGCGTGGCGGTAGGACATGGACAAATGGATGGCGATAAACTGGAGGATGTAATGCTTGATTTTATTGAAGGGCGATTTGATGTACTGGTGGCCACAACCATTGTTGAATCGGGACTGGATATATCCAATGCCAATACCATGCTGATTAATGATGCACAGAACTTCGGATTGAGTGATTTGCATCAGATGCGGGGCAGGGTAGGGCGAAGCAATAAGAAAGCTTTTTGTTATTTACTCTGCCCTTCGCAGCTTACGCTTACCAACGATGCCCGGAAGCGCCTGAAAGCCATTACCGACTTTACCGACCTGGGCAGCGGTTTTCAGATTGCCATGCGCGACCTGGACATAAGGGGTGCCGGCGATTTATTGGGTGGCGAGCAAAGTGGCTTTATTAACGATATGGGTTTTGAGACCTATATGAAAATATTGAACGAAGCAGTGGAAGAACTGAAAGAAGAAGACTGGTATAAGGAACAGGCCGCAACCATAGATGAAGATAATCAGCAATCCAAAGCTGTTTTTAGTAAAACCTTTGTAAAAGAAACACAAATTGATACAGATTTTGAACTGTTAATTCCTGATTATTATGTGGGAAATATTACCGAGCGTCTTACGCTCTATCGCGAGCTGGACAATATTGGTAGTGAACTGGAACTCCTCAAATTTGAGAGCCGATTACGCGATCGCTTTGGGCCTTTACCCAAACAGGTACAGGATTTACTTTCGGCTATGCGTATGCGCTGGCTGGCTATGGAAATTGGATTTGAAAAAGTCATATTAAAAAATGGCAGGATGATTGCCTTTTTTCTGAGTAAACCCGACTCCGAATACTTTAACAGCAGCATGTTCAGAGCAGTGTTGCAATACGCACAAAAGCTCCCATCACTTTGCAAGCTTAAAGAAGGCAATAGTAAGCTTACTTTCACGGTGGATCGTATAAAAACCGTTGATGATGTAATGGGAATTTTTAACTTTATTCGCTCAATGGTAAAAGACGATGCCGGACAAAAAAACCAATAGTAAACTCTTACTGTTTTATGTGCTGGTGGCGTATATTATTTTTCAGTTTGTTTGGTGGGAAGTATTACTGGTAAAGCAAACACGTGAAATACACCGCGAGAAACAGAAGTTAAGTGAACTGGCTTCCAGTAACGATTCGGATTTAAAAAAAGAACTGGAAACCCTGGGTAAGCAGGAGAATTATCGCATATATATGATTGTGGGAGAGGCTACGGTGTTTCTTATTCTCATAAGCCTGGGTATTGTAAAAGTATACCGTACTTATCGGCGTGATACTGAACTGGCCGCACAACAACGTAACTTTTTATTGTCGATTACACACGAACTAAAGTCGCCTCTTGCGTCAACCAAATTACAGTTGCAAACCCTTCAGAAAAGGGAACTGGACAGGAATACCCAACAACAGATCATTGCCAATGCCCTCAGCGATACCGAACGTCTGAATAGCCTGGTAGAGAATATATTGATGAGTACCCGCCTGGAGGGCAAAAACGATTTGTTGCAAAAGGAAATGCTTAACCTTTCGGTATTAGTAGAGGAAACGATTAGCCGCCACCTCACGCCTAAAATTCAGAGGCGTCTTTGCCTGGATATTGATCCGGACATCATGATGAATGTGGATAAAGTGGCTTTCCCATCGATTGTAATTAATCTGATTGAAAACGCTGATAAGTATACCGGAGATGATTCATTGGTGGAAATTAGCCTGAAAAAGGGCGAAAAGGAAGTGGTATTGCAGGTGGCCGATAAAGGACCCGGAATTGCTGAGGTTGAAAGAAATAAAGTATTTGAGAAATTTTACCGTGTGGGAAATGAAGAAACCCGTAATACCAAAGGAACCGGATTAGGCTTGTTTATAGTGAAACGCCTTACCGAACAACATGAAGGTAAAATAAGCCTGCATCAGAATAAACCTATGGGAGCCTTGTTCAGACTGACTTTTCCGCATCCTTCAATAATAACTTCATGAATACAATTGTTGCAACCGATATACGTACCTTGAAAGAGAAAAAATTGCTTGGACATTGCAGTCGCATGTCATTGACTAATAACCATACACTCGTTTTGTGGCAGGGTTTTATGACACGGCGGAAAGAAATTACCAATACTGTAGGTAATGTGCTTTATTCCGTTCAGGTGTTCGATCCAGCATATTACATTAACTTTAGCCCGGCCAATGAGTTTGATAAATGGGCTTGTGTAGAGGTGAGTAATTATGAACACATTCCGAAAGGAGTGCAGACCTTAATTATCCCATCAGGATTATACGCAGTATTTCTGCATAAGGGTGCCGCTTCTACCGGCCCCTCAACATTTCGTTATATCTTTAATGAATGGTTACCGGCTTCGGGTTACACAATCGACCATCGCCCGCAGTTTGAAATACTCGGGGAAAAGTACAAAAACAATGACCCTGATTCGGAAGAGGAGATATGGATTCCTATACGGAAATTGTAAAAATATGTATTATGCCAATTTTCCTTTGGCTGGATTGGCCGGAACATACTCGATCATCAGTATTTACCAATATAATCCACACCGAGTCTGGAAAATGGTTTTTGGACAATTTCTCGTAAATATTGATATAAAGTGAAGATGAAAAAGCGGCATTATACCGATTGGAAATATGTATTAGGCCAATTCTTCTTTCAGTCGATTGACCTAAACATATTTATCCATCGGCATTTACCAATGTAATACTCGAAATCGTTTTTGGACTATTTCTCGTTAACATTATTATTTGTTGTCACTTTCAACTTACTAATCCAATACGCTTAAATCTCCAATTCCTTCACGTAAAACCTGCGCCGACTCCATGCTGCAATCAATTACGGTAGTCGGGTAAATGCTTCCATAGCCCCCATCAATAACCATGTCCACCTTTCCGGTGTATCGCTCGTAAATCATTTCCGCGTCGGTAAAATAGTCTATCAATTCATCCTCATCATTATGAAGCGAGGTAGAGATTAGTGGATTGCCGAGTTCTTTCACCAGTTCCTGACAAATAGTATTGTTCGGTACCCGTATACCCACGGTTTTCTTATTTTGTTTGAGCAAACGAGGTACATTGCTGTTGGCTTCCAGAATAAATGTATAGGGGCCTGGCAGGGCTTTTTTCATTATCCGGAATATGGTATTACTAAGTGGTTTGCAAAAATCGGAAAGGTGGCTAAGGTCGGAGCATATAAAAGAGAAGTTAGATTTTTCCGGTTTGATGTTTTTTAGCTGACAGATCCGTTCGATGGCTTTGGTATTCATCAGATCACAGCCCAGGGCATAAACCGAGTCGGTAGGATAAACAATAATTCCTCCGTTTTTCAGGCATTTTACAGCAGTGTATATATCTCTGGAGTTGAGTTTATCGGGGTTTATCCGTAAGAGCATGCGTAAAGGTAAACTTTAAAAACCCTTTATCCATAAAGGAATTAAAAAAAAGAAAAAGATAGTACTTTTGCCATAATACCGATTGGAAATAGGTATCAGGCCAATCGACTGAAGGAAAAATTAGCCTGAACATATTTACCCACCGGCATTTACCAATATAATGAGGCTAAGCGTGGTGGAAAATGGCTTTGTATTATTTCCTGTTAATATTGGTATAATTCGATAATCTTCCTTGTAATCAGGAAAAACACACGAGCATGAAGAGCTGGTGACTTTTATTTGGAACAATTGAAATAACTAATTACGCTGTGGTATGAATTCAAAAGACATCAAACTTTCCCCCGAATTTCGAACGCAAACGATAAAAGCTATTACTTCTATCGTTTTCTTTATAATTAGTTACATAGTTATCTTGGCTATAGCTGTTGGTCTGACCGCTTTATGTGTTTATATAGGGCTGATAATGATTACGGGGCATCCGAGTTTTATTACCCTGGTTCTGGGTATAGGCATTGCAAGTATGGGGTTTCTCATCCTGTTTTTCGTATTAAAATTTATGTTTTCGTCTCACAAAGCAGATCGCAGCCATTGGCATGAAATAAGTGCATCTGATGAACCCGAATTGTTTAGACTAATTGAGGAAATTGTTAAAGAGGTTGGGACAACATTTCCCAAAAGGGTATACCTGGCTTCTGATGTAAATGCAGCAGTTTTTTATGATTCCAGTTTCTGGAGTATGTTTTTCCCGGTAAAGAAGAATCTTCTGATAGGTATGGGACTCGTAAATACCGTTACGAAAACAGAACTCAAAGCGATCCTGTCTCATGAATTTGGTCACTTTTCTCAGAGAAGCATGAAAGTAGGCAGCTATGTATACAATGTAAACCAAATAATTTTTAACCTGCTTTTTGATAATGAGTCTTATGGTAAAATGATGCAAAGCTGGGCTGGTGTGAGTGGGTACTTTTCAATTTTTGTGGCGATTGCCGCTAAAATTATCGAAATGATTCAGGGAATTCTCAGGGAGCTTTATGGTGTAGTAAATAAGCCATATATGGGGCTTTCAAGGGAAATGGAGTTTCATGCTGATGAAATCGCTGCAAGGGTTACGGGGTATGAGCCCCTCAAAAGCTCACTTTTAAGAATGAATTTATCAAATTATGCGCTCAATAGCGTGATGAATTTTTATCAGGAGAAAATGACAGAATGTGTTAAAAGTCAAAATTTGTACATAGAGCAATTGTTTGTATTGAGGCTTGAAGCAGAAAGGAATAAAATCCCGGTTACGGGTAATTTGCCGCAGGTTGCAGTAGAAGATTTGAGCCGCTTTAATAAGTCTAAACTTGTTATAAAAGATCAGTGGGCTTCGCATCCGGCTACTGAAGAAAGAATTGCATCCCTCGAAAGAAAAGGATTTTCAGCTATTAAGCCCGATTTATCGCCGGCAAATGAAATATTTAAGAACATTACTCAAACGCAGGAAACACTTACCCGTTTAGTTTTCAGGGATGTAGCGTATAAAGGAGAAGTCAAATATCTCCAACCCGCGACTTTTCAGGAGGGCTATCTGAAACTATTTAACGAAAAAACATTCCCGGAGTTGTATAATGGTTACTATGATGACAAAAACCCACTTGATTTCGGAATTAACAGCATGGAACCACCAGATAAAATAATCAACCCTGAAGACCTGTTCTCCGCGCATAAGTTGGACTTAGTGTATACGTCTATAGCACTTAAAAATGATATAGAAGTACTGAAGCAAATAGCAGAAGAAAAAATTGGCGTTAAAAGTTTTGATTATGACGGTAGAAAACTGAAACGTAGTGAAAGCCACTTACTCATTAAACAGTTAATTACTGAAATGAATGAACTGAACGAAAAAATAAAGCTGAATGACCAGCATATATTTTGGTTTTTCAGAAAATTGGAAAGAGGCACAGGGGAAGTGGAGCAACTTTCCGGTATGTATAGTGATTTTTTCGGATTCGATAAGGTTTATGAAGGCAGAATGGAGGTTTATACCAAGTTGATTAATGCTTTACGGTTTGTAAATTTTAATACGCCATTTGAGCAAATAAATGAAAATTTCAGAGCGGTCAAACCTATAGAGAATGAGCTGAAGGAAAATATAAACTACATGTTGGGATTTTCAGGATGTCAGCCTGTGATAACAGATGAGGTTAAGGGTAGTTTGGAGACTTATTTGAAGAAAGAGAGGGTGTATTTTGAGCAGAATGCTTATCGCGAGGAAAATCTTAAAATTTTATTTACTGCCTTGGAAAATTATGCATTGCTATTAGCAAGAACCTATTTTCAGTTAAAAAAGAATTTATTGTTATACCAGGCCGGCCTGTTAAAAGCTTAATAAGTACAGAAGGAAGAGGATCTGAACCATTTCCGTTAAAACAAAATGAAATCGGTATTAGTTTCCGGCTTTAATAATACGACCCTGTGCCAGGTTTTTTTCGTTATACAGTTTGTAGAAATAGAGTCCGGGTTCAATTTGTTTCACATTAAGCTCGTGCCGGGTTTTAAACTGTGGTATCCAGGTTTCGGCATATACTAATTGGCCGGTAATGGCGTATAGTTCAATGGTGCAGGTACTGGTTCCCCAGTGTTTCAATTCAACTCCAACTTCCCGGTTGAATGGGTTTGGGTATACATTCACTCCGGGGGGTTGATTTTCCGGATTATTTACCGACACATTCAACGCCTCCTGTATAGCGGCAAGGGCATTGATGCGTCCGTAACCAAATGTATTGTTGGGTATAGTGCTACCCGATACATTGCCACAGCTTTGTGTTGAAGTGAGTTGAACGGCTGTGTTTTTAATGATGTTTTCTATAGCATCCACATTGCCGGCCAGAGCCGGATTGGCAGAAATAATAAGAGCAACCAACCCCACTACATGCGGGCCAGCCATACTGGTACCGCTCATACTCTGATAACCGCCACCCGGTACTGAAGAGCGTACACCCGATCCTGGAGCAGATACATCGGGACCCATCATGCTTGTTCCATATACCGTTACCGGACCACGGCTGCTAAAGCTGGAGATTTCGTCGGTATTTTTGGTAGAACCCACTGTAAAGCTGGCTGCATATATAGCTGCAGGTGTAGTAATGGTTGAACAATTGGAGCCGTCGTTGCCAGCCGATACCACCACCACGATGCCCGCTGCACGCACATTGTTCACTACAATTTCCATGGTCGCAAAATTGCTGCTGTTGCAGCCTTCACTACCATCGCAACTCCAGGAGTTATTAATAACATGAGGGGCTTTGGCCGGGTTCGGATTATTGTTGCTTAAATCGGTGGGGGCAATAAACCACTGAAAACATTCGGTATAAGAGGCCAATGTTCCCACGCCCTGATTCATATTGCGGCAACCAATCCATTTGGCATTAGGAGCCATGCCAGTTTGATTACCGGCTCCATCATCGCCTACCATGGTTCCCATAGTGTGGGTACCATGGGTATCGTCGTCGCAGGGTTGGTTAGAATCGAAACCACAGGGGGTAGTATTGCCGGAATGTATGGCGTCGTGCCAGTTATAATTATGATTGACAGTACCATTACTGAATCCACGATATTTATTTTTCAGAGCCGGATGATCCCATTCATAACCGGTATCTTGTCCGCCAACGACTACTCCCTGACCCTTATAACCCAGTGCCCATACAGCATCGGCCTGCGTTTTAGAAATGCCCCATTCTACGGCATCGGTTTTTTGTACAGTTGCGCTCTCCTTTAACGGATGATGGTAGGTATAATGGGCATTTTCTACAAGTTCTTTTACTTCTTCCCGTTGCGCCAATTGGGTTAACAAAGCAGTACCCGCACCTTTTACCAGTACAGCATTCACCACCCAGAAACGTTGGTAGCTTAAGCCCAGTTGTTGCAGGTACTGAATAAGAGAACCCTGTGTTCGGTCGGCTGTTTCGTTAAGGTGTTCGAAAACGTATTGTCCTTTTTCTTCTTTGTTTCTTAATAAGTAAGCACCACTCACATCGGTCTGTTCTTTGAGTACTACTATAATTTCGAGCGATTTACCCTGCTGAGCCTGTTGCCAGAGTACAGGATCTATAGGTGTAATTGTTTCTGACCGCGCTTTAAGACCTATTGATAAGAATAATAAGCTTCCGGCAAGGAGGATTGGCTTCATTTGGATTGGATTATAGGGGTGATTGAGCCAAATATACAACCTGAAGGCGATAAAACAAATCTGCCAGAAGCTAAGGGGAGGACTTAATTTCTGATTTTTGCTAAAGTATCGGAGATTAGCAGGGGGCTTCTGAAAAAGTGAAACCCATGAGTATGGATTCAGATCATTATAAAAGGCATAAGACCCTTTGAAGATATAGGATAAAGGACGCCTTTCAGCACACCCTTATCATTAGACATGTATTGAAACTTATAACGTTCGAAATATGTATCAGGCCAATCGACTGAAAGGAAATTGGCCTGAACATATTTATCCATCGGCTTACCAATATAATCCCGGCTCAGCCGGGAAAACAGTTTTAGACTGTTTCCCGTTAACATTGGTATTATTTAATAAACTTGCCTGCTGCAATAGCTTTACCGGTATTCACACTAATGAAATAGACACCTGCGGGCAGGGTGCTCACATCAATGCTTAAGTGATTTTTTCTACCATTTGTTTTTCCGAATTGTTTCATCTGAATTGTTTCGCCAATGCTGTTCATAATAGCCACTGTTACATTGTCGGCATCATCCACGTTTAAATCTATATTCAGGGTATTCTGAACCGGGTTAGGATAGATGGTAAATTCCGGTTTGGGTGCCACAACAGACCTAATACCAACGGTATGCAGAGCCGTTGCACCGTTGAGAATGATACCGTTTTTAGCATCAATCAGCAGAGCGTGGACTTTCATGTTATTTTCCTTGTATCCGACAGGCAGGGTATAGGTAAAGTTGTTGGTATAAGTGGAGCCATCGGTCATAGAATTGGGCAAGCTGTTGGCCTGACCGCTAAAGCCACCCAGAATGGTACGGGCTACAAAATCGTACTCCATGTCGGCTGCAGGTATGATTTCTGGTTCTATAGCAAAATTATGACCGGCTCCCTGCATGGAGCCGTTAGCACCGCCACTATAATAATTTTCCTGGTTGTATCCGGAACCGCTTCCTGTTACGTTATCTTCCGCAAACACTACCGCAAGACGATAATCTGCAACAGCAGAGTTATTATTGTTTAAGGTGAAAGCCACTTTGGTATCAACAGAAACGTTAGCTACACGGGTTGTAGCATTATAGTTTGTTGTAACGCTTAAATCGGCCCAGCCGAAATCGTTGATGTGTTTATTATAATAGGTAAAGACCTTAGAAGGATTTCCTACTTTTTTGCTGCGATCCACCAGAACGCTTGGATACTCAGTGGTAACACCCCCCATACCGGCATCGTAGGTGTTATCTTTCATAGGGTCACCATTATGTACAGCAATAGGTATAACCGTATTGGGGTATTCTTTCGCAATAGAATCCATATATACAATACCGCGCACACACCAGCCACACCAGGTTCCGGTGGCTTCTTCATACACCACTTTGCGTGCAGGCAGAAAAGAGCTTCCGTTTATTTGAGTTTTCAAGGTATCGTTGCTGTGATCAATGTCACCACTTAGTTCCACCCAAACATTTGCAGGATGCGGCCCGGCAGCTATAGTATAAGGGGTGGTAATGGTAAAGTTATAGGTTTGACTGGAAGCAATGTTCAATCCGGTAAAGTTAGAACTGCCATTTAATGCACCATAGCTGTATTTTGCAGTAAATGCCGTAATAGCAGCCGAACCAAGGTTCTGAATGGTTCCGCTAATTGTTTTGTTGGATCCAATCACCCCCCATTCAATCTGTCCGGCTGCCGGATTAATGGTGGTTAGGGCAATATCGTTAGCGGGCTGAGTTCCCTGAATGAATGTATAATAACCATTATCAACAGGTGTGAAATCATCCATCGCAACGGAGGCAATAGAAGGTGAGCCGTTTACCTGACAGGCAGTGGTAGCATTTATTTGTATGCCAAGTGTAAGGGCAGCTACACCAGACGAACGCTGATCAACAATATATATATTGTTACTTGTTTCTTCCAGTACTATACTCCAGTAGCAATACGAACTATTTTGACCCGTATAGGTAGAGGTCCTAAACTGTACCCAGTGCTGGCGGTTGGGAGCTGTACCGAATGTTTTGGTAGTCACAATGCCATAAGGCCCTGTAATAGCCTGACCCCATATACAGACAGAATTATCAGGGATATCAGCATTGGGTAGTGTGGCAGGTGTTCCGGACGGGACGGTGGTAGCACCAGTTGTAAAAGTTAATATACCCGTAGAAGATACTTTGTAATTACTTACAGTATTTCCATTAAACTGAAAGGCAAAAGGGATTGTTCTTTGTGACGACCAGGTAGGTGTTGTTACCGTTGGCCCAAGAATTATTGTCCATCCGACAACCTGTCCGCCCCCCGAAGGGAACTCATCATCTGTACAAATCCCGCCAGGATTCTGGTGTGCGCTGGTGTTGGAAATATAATAATATTGGGAAATTCCTGTCTTGCAGAGGAAAGTCAAACCCGCAATCAATGTGATAATTTTTCTCATCTGTGTTATGGTTTTAGTTATTATTTTGTGACGGTTCTTTTGTAATTTGTGGTGCAAAGCCCTCTCAATTTTTTACGGGTTAGTATAAAATAGAGAAATCACCGACATAATTCTATACCTGGAACAAGGTTTCCCTTGGTTTAAAACGAATGCTCACTGGAAATATGTATTCGTCCAATCTTTCTTTTTGGTCACTTGGCCTAAAACAGGTTTATCCATCGGCATTTACCTATGCAATCCTGACCTCACCTGAACAATTGGTTTTTAAGCCATTTTCATTAGATTGGCTTAAAGGCAGGAAAGAATTTCTTCTTCAAAGATTTATCATCAGAACGTCACTGGTATTTTTCCTCAAAAAAATTCAGGATTATGCTGATTTTATACTCCCTTTGAAATAGCAGGATTTTTCCATCCCCTAATCCACAGAGTATCATGGCATTGAACACCATTTGATTGCAGGATAACCGATAAGAAATAGTACTGCTATCAATATCTTTGTTTTTCAGCATACTCATGTTTACCTTAAGCCATTCACTTTTGGAAACCAATCGAAGAATATTAAAAAATCGCATACTCACAAAGTCCCTTTAGGTTAAAGGATACCCTCATGCGGTTGCTCTGATCCTATTTAATTTCCTTTTGTAAATTAACCCCCAATCCCACATTAAATCCAAAATTAGATTTCAAGAATGGGTCACCCTTTATCCAACCTGCGGTTTTTGCAAACAAGGATAGCGTAGGATAAAATCTCGCATTCACATTCCATTTAAAAGTACTATTTACGGATCCTACAAATTTGCTTTTATTACGGAGGAAATCATAACTTGTTGGCTGCATATCTGCCGTCAGATCAATCGTTGAAGAAATGATTTGCCCGTTCTTGACAACCAAAGGATAATCAATGATTGAAAAATCAACACCGGGATAAGAATGCTTGAAATTTTGATTTAGGTGTGGCGATGCAATTATATTAATCTTTTTATAGCTTAACAATAAGTCTAACCCAATCTGGTTGCCAAAACTTGTTGGGTAATATCTGAAAGACGCATTCCCTCTCATAAATGAGCCATCATCCAGTTTTTTTATATTTATTGAAGAAATGAAAAAGTTCATTGGGCTAAGGAGGTTTAACAAAGCGAGTCTGGCTTGTTTTGACAACCACTTATATTGTTCATCCGTCAGATCTGATCCTGTAATGTACCTATCGTATCCATTCCCATTAGGATGTAAACCCCGTGCAGCATAAGGTTCATTTGGTTTCCAAAGATCATAAGCCCATGCCGCCATATCAAGCCCTATAAAATCTCTTAACTCTTGCCGGTTTCCCTCTCCCTTCATTAGCCAATCAGTCTCTTCTGTCACGCGCTTTTTATTCGCACATTGGTAGATATAGTTTTGCGCCAAATAAAAATTCGTCAGATAAATTACCGGAAATGCTAACTTCTGATGATAAACGAAATTTTGATTTTGCAATTTTTGATTGGTGTAAACTTCAGATTCAATACCGGCCTCGCTTAATCGGATAAAATCGGGTGCATTTTTATCTTTTATCATGACCAAATTGGTGTCCAGGATATACGAAACCGCACCTTGATATGCTTCTTCCCTTTTATCAAAAAGTGAAGCAGGATTATAACTGCTGGTGTAATTAAGAACCATCATGCTTCTGTGCCATTCTTCATGTACCCAGGTTTTTCCACCAGCAAAATTCATCAATATACTCACTGTGCCTCCAACGGCTGTATTAAATATATTTTTTACAACAGGATGTTTTTCAAATAAAGGGATTTTAGTTACACCCCAATTGACCGAAGTTAATAATCCTCTATAAACCTGGGAGGATTGTTCCATACTTCTGTAACTCATGCCTTTAAAAAAACTGACGGGAGCATCTGGATTTGCTATCGTACAATTTACTGTTTTGCCTGCATAAATCTGAAACGGTAAATCTATAAAGTTATACTCCAAAAAAACTCTGGGTTTAGTTGAGACTACTGAAGAATCATTTTGAGCATAAACAGACTTGGTCTGCAATGCTAACAACATACAACAGATCAGGGGGGCAGTTTGAACTTTTTTCATTTTATTTGTTATTTTATATATAGGGTTTCTAAGAAGTTATAAAAACTTTCATTACAAAATGTGGCAACACTATTCCTTTATTATTCTCATTGACTTTACCTCGTTTTCAGTTACAAGCTGTATAACATACATGCCAGGAAGAAGTGTTGATAAATCTATATTTCCATCCTTATTGTGGTCTTTGTGTATTAAACACTTACCACTTATATCTATAACCCGGAAACTCTTAACTATCAAATCCTTTGGAGTATCTATATTTAGCCAATTACCCACCGGGTTGGGATGAATATTATATAACAAGGTGTTATCAAACGTTTCAACCGGCAAAATACCTGCAACCCTTCTAATCCGGTAATTTCCATTATCAGTGATGTACAGGCTGCCTGAAGCATCCGGATCGACATCGCTGGGCCAATAAAATTGTGCAACCGCTACCGAACCATCCAAGAACCCCTGAGTGGTTCCTGCTACTGTACTAACCTCTCCCTGATTCGTAATTTTTCTTATCTTGTGATTAAATATATCTGCTACATAAATATTATCATTGTCGTCAATACCCAAACCGCTGGGCTTGCTAAATGTTGCATTAACTCCTGTACCATCTGCGGAACCCGAAATACCGGATCCGGCAAAAGTGGTAACTTCTCCCGAAGGTGTTATTTTTCTAATGCGCTCATTGCCATTATCAGAAACATAAATATTATTTGCCTTATCAATTACAACATCGGAAGGATATTGAAACATGGCAAAAGTTCCTATACTATCTAAAAAGCCTTCCTCGCTCCCCGCTATGGTACTTACCAGTCCGGCTGGTGTAATTTTTCTAATTTTGCTATTCCACGTGTCTGCAACATATACATTGCCACTAATATCCACCGTTAACCCATTAGGGCTGTAAAATTTAGCAGCCGAACCCATTCCATCAGCGTATCCAGCCGTACTGCCTGCCAGGGTAGTTACAACACCACCCGGGGTTATTTTCCTGATTTTATTATTATGTGCTTCTGACACATATACGTTACCACTGGTATCAACAGCGATGCCGAATGGCGCTCTGAACTTTGCTGCGGTTCCTGTACCGTCAGCATAACCATATGTACCGCCGGCTAAAGTTGTTACAGTACCATCCGGGGCAATTTTTCTGATGCAATTATTGGTGGGGTCGGTAACATAAATATTTCCCCCCTTTTTATCAATAGCTAAACGAAAGACGTCTTTAAAGTTCGCCTGAATGCCGTTGGCATCAAGGTAACCAGAGGTACCACTTCCAGCAAAGGTACTAACTACTACCTGGCTTGTAGTAATGTTTGACCCCCCCAGGATTAAGCCCAGAATGAGTGTTTTTGTTTTCATTTATTTAGTTTTATAGTGTTGTTTTACTTATTCTACACCTTGCGATTACCTCTATTCAGTTTTATGAATCCGAATAGATTCGGCATTGTTTTTATCCCTTATCACATTACCAGGCATCAGGCAGACGCACTTCCGCTTGGCGTCCTAACTGCCAATACTGTGAACCCCACTACTCTTTCTTAATTTTTTTGAATACTTTTCCCTGCTCATTGCTCAGTTCAACCATATAAATTCCTGCGGGCTGGCTGCTTATATCGATAGAGAATGATATATTCTGAGCAGAGGAGCCACAATAGACAGGCTGGCCGATCATATTGTAGATAACTATCCGGGTAGGTGGGAAAGTATGGGTTGTTATTTTGAAGCGACCATCATTCGGATTAGGATAAAAACTTATATCCTTACCCATGTCCATTGCACTTTCGCCAACAAGGTTAAAGGCCAATTTTACTATCCAGGCATCCGTACTTTGCACATTATGATTACCTGAAACATCGCCATCATTTGATTTGGTTGATCCGGAAATAATATACGCTCCGTCAATGGTTTTGTCTATGGATGATACCTCTTCATTTTCAAATCCTCCTATGCATTTTTGCCAATCAAGCTGGCCGGTAGCCGAAAGTTTATACACTGAAATATCATTAGGAGTAGTCCAATTTAGCGTACTTCCAGGTGTATAATGCATGTCAGGTGTATCTCCGTCTATTGAATTTCCTCGTATAGTAACAATATAACCACCATCCGGAGTTTGCAATAAGTCAGCAGCATCACGCTCATAGTTGGTGCCACCGAGGCATTTCTGCCATTGCAAATTTCCAATCGCATCGATTTTAACCACCCAGCCATCGCTTCCAAATAACTGGCTTGTATTGTGATGACCACTGATATCACCATTAAGAGAAAACGTATGTCCACCGAAAATGTATCCGCCATCAGAGGTTTGTATAATAGCAGTTGCCTCATCTGTGGTGGATCCACCATAGCATTTTTGCCATACCAAACCGCCCGTAGCATTCAATTTTACTACCCAAATATCAGGACTTTGATTGTTGGTTCCTGTAACATCACCGTCTTGCGAAACAGTCCAGCCGATAACAATAAGCCCCCCGTCGCTTGTTAGGCTTATACCAGCGGGTACATCATCTCCTCCGCCTCCAAGAGACTTTTGCCATATTATGCTACCTGATGCGTCAAGGTTTACAACCCAGTAATCATAAAATCCGTGATTACCTGATACGTCGCCGCCATTATAACGAGCCTGACTAGCAAAAACATAAGTGCCATTTGTCAGTTGCCTGATTGAGTAAGCCAAGTCATAGCTGCTTCCACCATAATTTTTACTCCATTCCACCACACCGGTACTATCCAATTTTACTGCCCAGCAATCTGTCAGACCACGATTACCCGGTACATCGCCATCATTAGAATAAGTATATCCACATGTAATAAACCCGTGATCGGAGGTTTCCTGTATGTCATTTAAAACATCAATATCAGAGCCACCAAGATCAATCTTCCATGCAATACTCCCTGTATTGTTCAGCTTCATTACCCAGGCATCCTGGTCTCCCTTATTCATTACACAGTCTCCGTCATTTGATTCAGAATTTGTAATCATTACATAACCCCCATCGGATGTCGAGCGGATACGAGTGGAGTAGTCATTCTGACTTCCTCCGACACATTTTTGCCATTGTATGCCAGGAACTTGTGAAAAACCGGCCATAGTTAATAATGCCAGGCTGAGTGTAAGGTTTATTTTCATGTTTAAATTATTTTTTATGTTTTTGCAATATGGTATACTCATACCTTTCGCACTACTTGTATCAAATGTGTACTACACATTTGCCCTCATCTGTATTTGCGTTAGCGGAATCACAGGTGTTTCACGATCGGTTTAAATTTTTTTTGTTACCTGAAACATCCAACCGCCACTCTTTATCTTCATTTAGCCTTTGGGTGCAGCGCCCATGACTATTTTATATATCGTTTATGATTGCTAATTAAAATACTACTCATTTAGAATTGATGCTTACAAAGGACAACAACCATTGTTTATAATTTGTTTAATGTTGAACAAAGAATTTCGCACTTTTACTGCGTTTACCATTACTTAGCAGGAGGTAATAAACACCATCATTCAGGTTTGATAACGAGTAATTTCGTGTAAGTTCGGCTGAACTGAGTTGTAAAGATTCCTGAAATACCTGACGACCCATACCATCAATAATGCTCAATTGACAATTGGATGATGAATGACCGGAAAGTGTAAGTGTAAAATTGCCGGAATTAACAGATGGGGAAACCTTTACACTCGCCTTATCTTCAGCTGCTTTTGAAGACGCCAGACCCACTGTAGGAATGTCTGTAAGATCAACCCGCCAGATACCGCGGCCATAAGTTGAAGCGTATAAAGACTGGGAACTCTGCTGTATTTCAAGCTCCGAAACAATTACCGGGGGTAGGTTATTGCTGTATAGTTGCCAGGTTCCTGATCCATCGGCAAGGTACCACACGCCAAGGTCGGTACCAACATAAATAACCGAAGTAAGTCCGTTATTATCCACAGCTACGGTGTTCACAGGCATATTGGGAAGGTTAAAGGAAATATTTTCCCAGGTTGCTCCTCCGTCACTTGTTTTATAAACCTTTTTTCCATTCTCAAAGGAGCCAAATACTACCCAGGCTGTTTGGACATTTTTGCCGTAGGCCACGTCGTTCATATAAAGAGAATCAGGTAAGCCAAGGCTTACATCTGTCCAGGAAACACCACCATCAGTAGTTTTCTTCAGCGCTGAAGGCTTGTAAAATTGTTTTTTACGGATAAGGAGTATATTATCCGGTGCGCCCGGATAAATATCAAATTCGGCCGTATACTGAAGCACCTGACCAATAAACACAAGAGTATCGGTGAATGCACTTATGGTATGCCAGGTGTCTCCCTTATCCTCACTTTTCCAGAGATTTTGATGGCCGGCAAAAACAATGTTTTGGTTAGTAGGATGAAGGTGGTAAGGCGTAAGCCAGTCGCCGGCATCGCCAATGGTATCGGTTACCTTCTTGTTAATTACTTTAAAGTTATTGCCCCCGTCATCGGATCGGAAAATTATCCCATAATAGACGGAAGAATACAATATACTGGGGTCTTGCGAGTTAATCGCAGTTTCAAAACCATCTCCGCCATTAACACTGATCCAGCCGTTTGCCGACATGTATTTGTAAGTTCCGTTATCCTGGGCACCTCCGGTCACAATTCCGCTATCAGTTTGGGAAATACCCACTCTGTAAAACTCCGTATGAGCTAAACCATTGTATAAATGTTTCCAGGGGGTTGGAAAAGTATAACAAGGAGTCTGGCAACTATCGAAGATGGCTTTTACGGCTATAGGATCAATTATAAGGCTATCGGTTGTGGTTATACCGCCATCCGTACAAAGAAAATACTTATTGGTTCCCGGCTGAAAACGCCCCATGTGGTGATCCGCATGGGGAGCAGTTCCAAAATATTCGAGCCAAAACGACATCAGGCTCCATGTTTTTCCTCCGTCGTTTGAACCCCAGTGATTTACTCCACCAGCAAATATGCGGTTCGGATTAAGAGGATCAACAGCAATGGTAAGATCGTACTGCCCCTGACCAGACTTAGTATCATCTTGCCAAAGAGTTCCACCATCAAACCAGCCCATTATGTTAGGGCCTGAGGATTGCAATACCCAGGTTGCACCTGTATCTAAAGAGCGGTAACAGCCCTTAAAGCCGCCTGCAGTATTGGCTGCAAGGATATAAATAATATTGGGGTGTCCGGGAGCAATGGCCAGGTCGCAATTATTTAGGTTCGAGAAAAAAGAAGGAGGCAACGAACTGACACGATTCCAGTTAAGACCTCCATTGGTAGATTTCCAGATGCTGGCTGTATCGGCTAAAGGTGCATTAATTGTACTTGCAAAGCAAAGATTCGGGTTATCCGACGAAACTTTTAAATCCCAAACAGCGTTGTTGGGCAAGGTGTTTTGCCAGGTTTGGCCGCCATCAGAGCTTCGGTAAATACCATCTAAACTACATGCGAGCAGGCGGTTATTGGGTTGGGCAACAATACGGCGTACCAACTTGCCCACCTGTGCAGATTGCCAGTTGGTTTGCTGCCAGGTATTACCTCCGTCTTCTGATTTGAAAATACCCGCTCCCAGTGCAGTATAATCCTTAAAACCGTAATATAAGTAATCGGAAAAAGAGCCGTCTGCATCGCCGGTTGCAACATACAATCGGTCAGGATTTGTCGGATCTACGGCTATATCACTTACACGCAAAACAGGTAATTCATCACCCACCGGAAACCAGGAATTACCTCCGTTTAATGTTTTCCATACACCCCCATTAGAAGCTCCGACCCACATAATATTAGAATTCTGCGGATGAAAAGCCACACAGTTCAGTCGACCAACACCGTGTCCGCGGGTTGGATCCGTAGAATTCAGCGGCCCTGTGAGTGGCCCAACGGGTGTCCAGTTTCCGTTCCCGTTTTGCTTAAACTGGTGGCTTTGAACAAAGTCTTTCCGCATTTGGTCATAACCCTCCGGAAAAGATAATTTGCCTTTTGCATCCGTTCTGCTTTGCGCCCACCACTCAAAGCGCTTAAACTGCTTCCAGCCCTTTGTTTTTGACAAATCCCTTCCTGCTGCCCATTCGCCAAATGCCCGGGAGACATCTTCTAATGTTTTTGCTTCGGATGGGGGGCGAAATACATTTTGAGCGGATGCCCGTATACCTATTAAAATAATACCGGCAAGCAGGATAATTTGCCATTGGATACGTGTTTTTGTCGTGTTATTGTTCATTGCTTAAGGTTTTAGTGATTCTATTGATTATACTTTTTAATTAAATGTGTGTTCGTTACCTGCTTT
>JACCDG011579169.1_pt1 | contig 19746 bp, 18 predicted proteins | sample 7442471 | NCBI WGS metagenome assembly JACCDG01 (sample SAMN15323444, study PRJNA562643) | freshwater metagenome | isolation source: river surface water | place: USA:Blue River Watershed | collected 2017-08-17 | reverse complement strand
GGTCTGATGGGCTAAAAATATTACGTGGCGGCGATACAACCGACCCGGCCTTTCAGGTAGCAATTGATTCGACGACTCCCTACCTCAACAGCTGGGGCCCACTGGTCATTCAAACAGCTGAAACCGGAGGAAATCCTGGTGAGCGGTTACGTATAGGCACAAATGGAAATATAGGGATACACAACAGCAACCCGTCTAAAACCCTAGATGTAAACGGAACATTTGGAGTAAGCGGTGAAACAACTTTAAGCACAACAACCATACAATCTGGAGATTTTCGAGTTGGCAACAGTGTAGCCAGCCCATCCATTCGCCTTGCCGGACCAAATAACTGGGACTTTTACCTGGGAATCAATACAGATAAAGTATACTTGCGCCGAAACAGTGATTCAAAATTTACCTTTACGTCAGATGGAAAATTGGGCATAGGAACAACCACACCCCTTACCCCACTTCACGTTAACGGGGTTATAAAAGCCACCGACCTTATTATCACAGCAGGGTCCTGGGCAGATTACGTGTTTGAATCCAATTACAAACTGCTTTCGCTAAACACCGTCGAGTCCTTTATCAAAACGAACAAACATCTTCCGGATGTTCCTTCGGAAGCGGAAGTCAAAGCCAACGGCGTTAAAGTATCCGAAATGCAGGTAGCCCTGTTACGAAAAGTGGAAGAGCTGACACTCTATATTCTGGACCTCAATAAAAGGCAGGAAAAGCTTGAGACATCACAACAACAGCTCGAAAAAGAAAATGCCGCTTTAAAGCAAAAAATCGAGGCTTTAAGCAAAAAATAATCTAAGACAAAGGCCCTGCAACAACAGGGCCGTCTTTTTTCTGATAAGCAGCTCGTAACGAGGCACCTATTTTTGGACGAATGACATAGAACCAGCAACAGGCAACCAGACAAATCAACGCCCCAACCTGAAACGTTAACGGAATCCCAAATTTAGCCGCAAATAACCCCACAAACATAGTTCCAAAAGGAGCAATACCAACTGTAGACATCGTATACAGGCTCATTACCCGGCCTCGTTTATCATCATCTACCAGGGTTTGGATAACGGTATTCGTAGACGCCATATGAATTAAAGCACCCAAACCATTGCAGACCATAAACACCATAACCAACGGCGTAGACTGAGTAAACGACAACCCTAACAACGCAAGAGCAGAACAGGCAGAAGCACCCAAAACCCATCGTGAAAGCCCCAACACATTTTTACGCAGCACCATGATAACAGCCCCCAAAAACGCCCCCACCCCGGAGGCCGCCATTACCAACCCCAGTAACGAGGCTCCGCCGTGTAAACGCTGATGCACAAAAGCCGGCATCACAACCAAAAACGGCACCATAAACAAATTAAACAAAGAAATATGAACCAATAAATATCGAATAGGAATGCTGCGATACGCATAAGAACAGCCCTCAACTAAGGCTTTTAACGGATTATGCTCGGTAACCGGCTTAACCATTATTCTGGGCAGCTTCATACTCAACATGGCGATAATAACGCTTATAAAGCTGCAGGTATTCACCAGAATACAGGGACCAGCACCAATAGCACCCAAAAGCAGACCTCCCACAGCTGGGCCAATAATACGGGCTCCGTTAAATAACGAGGAATTGAGGGCAATAGCGTTACTTAAATCTTCTTTATTCCCCACCATTTCCACCAAAAAAGACTGTCTGGCCGGAATATCAACAGCATTAATCGTCCCAAATAAAAAAGACAGAATAATAACCGTCCAGATATGCAAATTTCCCGAAAATACCAGCACGGCCAGAATGGCTGATTGAATCAATAATAAAAACTGCGTGCCCAGAACAACTTTATACTTATCCAGCCTGTCTACAAATACACCGGCTAAAGAAGAAAATAAAAAAATCGGGATTTTATCGGCAAAACCGACTACTCCCAACAGAAATACAGACTGCGTTTGCTGATACACAAGCCAGCTGAGGGTAATATTTTGAACCCAGGTTCCGATAAGGGAAACCCCTTGCCCAATAAAAAATAAACGAAAGGCCGATGATTTTAAGGCTGGTAATGACGCTTTAAAATTCACTGAACCGGTTTTTTAGCAAGAACATAAACACTGGGTGTCAGGTAAACCCAGGATAATACGGACTGCAAAAATAAATCCGATGCAACTAAAAATGAAGCTGGAAACAGTTTTTTAAGTACAGCTGATCTAAAAAAAGACGTGGATACGGTTTTTTGAATCTTAAATCCCTGTTTTTCAAGCAAAGGCAGAATATACGAAGGATGATAATTAAAATACGCCTTGTTTAGCTGAAACTGCTGGTAGGAAAATGGATTGGCATGCAGTTTACCAAGTAAAAATCTAACGATATTCAAAATATGACGTTGATTTGGGATTTCAAAAATAAACACCCCGTTTGGATTTAATACACGCCAGGCTTCTGCAAAAAACTTCTCAGGCTTATCCAGGTGATGCATGGTTCTAACCGACATTACAACGTCCGTGCAGCTATCTTCCAGAGGCATTTCCATCAAATTTCCCTGCACAAAACGTATGGATTTTTCAGTTTTCAGCGTTTGAGCCGCCTGATCCAGCAAATGTTGGGCATAATCAAATAAAATAAAGTGATCAGCATACGAGTCATAAGCTTCAAACATCCGGCCAAACCCACATCCGGCATCCATCCAGACTTTTGGCTTTACCCCTGATAATGCAAAGAGTTTACGCACGGTTTGACGCTCACACAAATCCTCATACAAACGATTTTTCGCTTCCCAAAACTCTTTTTTATAATCGTAACCGGCGTAATCACATACTGTCATACAAAATTCCTATAAATGTTTTAATAATACTTTTATACCGTGTTCTAAAGACTGAGAGCTATCCAACCCTTCAGCCTTGCCCAAAGCCCTCTTAATTTCATCATAACTGTAGCCTAAGGTTTTAAGTGCAAGCGACAATTCCTGAATATAAGGGGTTTGAGGTTTTGATTTAAGCTCAATACCACCGGACAGAACCGAATCCTGGGCAATTTTCGAGACCTTGTCTTTTAACTCGATAACCAGACGCTCGGCCACTTTTTTTCCGATACCTGGAACCTGGGTTAACTGATACACATCTTCCTGTAAAATGGACTTGATAAACAACTCGGTAGGTAGAACAGACATCACTTTTAAAGCCACTTTTGGGCCAACACCGGATACTGAGGTCAGCATCAAAAACAGCTGCCTGTCTTCCTTTGAAAGAAATCCAAATAAATTCTGAGCATCCTCACGCACATGATGAACAGTAAAAAAGCGACTAACATCACCTACAGCGCAAGACTCCAAAACACCGGTTGCTGCAAAAATCTGATAACCAACTCCAGAGGCCTCTACAACAAGGCTGTCGTCAAGAATTTCCAAAACCGGGCCATTTACAGAATAAATCATAATGGGATTGTAACAGGGCGACCTATAAATTTAAACAATCTATAACTGCTTGAATTTATAGGATTGAGAGTGACAAATTGCAATAGCCAGGGCATCGGCAGCGTCATCAGGTTTTGGGATAGAGGGTAAGGCCAACAACCGTTGAACCATCAGCTGCACCTGTTTTTTTTCAGCTTTCCCGTAGCCAGTTACAGCTATTTTAACCTGAAGAGGCGTGTAACCGGTTATTGGTTTCGCAAGCAAAGCCCCTGTTAATAAAATAACGCCTCTGGCCTGACCTACAACAAAGGCTGTTTTGGCATTATTGGCAAAAAACAGCTCTTCAACAGCCATACTTAGTGGATTTGTATCCAGAATAATGTTCCGAAGTTCGTCTGAAAGCTTTACCAGACGCTCGGGCAACGACCACGTAGACTCGGTGAGAATAACCCCGGATTTAATATGCTTTAACTTAGACCCACTGGTTTCAATAACCCCATATCCCGTTGTGGCAATTCCGGGATCAATCCCCAAAAAAACAGGCATTACAGCGGAGTGATAACCAGATCAGATAATCGAATAAAAATCTCTTCTTCTGGAGACACCCTATCACGAAATGCAATTTTCTGTGTTTTGACAACCTCGGCATAATCGGGGCCGTCTTTTGCACCGATACAACCCAAGGCTTCAAACTCTCTAATCTCAGCAACAGAGGTTAAATCTTCACGAAAAATGTCAGCACTTCCGGTTACCTTAAACAACATACCGGTTATACCCTGCTCTACCCTGTATTTCAATAAAGCCAGAACAGCGTCCTCAACCATCATCCATTGCATAACGCCCATCAAAACCGGATTTCCCGGAAAATGCCCTTTAACCAACGGGTGATCGGACGGGAACTGATAAGAAGCTACTGCCGTTTTTTGCTCGGCATCATCATCTACGAGTGTATCTACAACGTACATTTTAGGGTGTTTTAAATCTGGATTTTTATGCAGGGGATAAGACAGACGGCGGTTAAATGAAATATCCAGCTTCTTTTTTGCTGTTTTCTGTTCAGCTGAAGCCACCATGGCTGGATCAGGGAAAAAAGCCATCAGCTGGGCCTCGGCAACAACGGTTTTGTCTACCTGACAAACCGCCGAACACACCAAAAAGCCTGCTTTATCTTTAATTTTTTTTACTTTTCCCGTTAAGGTTGATCCCATAGGAAAATCGCTTTTTTTATCAAAACTTGAAATTCCAGTAAAAAAAACCAGACCACCAGGAACCAGTTTATCGCTACAGACAATAGAGCCCAACGCAATTACTTCCATCAAAATCGGCGCAATCATCGAATAATGACCGTATTTTTTTTGTCTGAAAAAAATCATGCGCTGCTTGGCATCATCCTGAGACACGCAAAGCCTGAAATCACCTTCAACAGATGTTTCCGTAGTAGTCAGCTCGACATAATCTACTAAAATATTTTCAAAACGATGGGGAACAAGATGTTCGATATCTGAAGGACTAAAAGCTTTCTGCATGAGACGGCTACTTTTCCATATGTTTTCTTAATTTTTTAATAATTTGAGTCAACAACCGGGAGATATGCATTTGAGACAATCCCGTTGCATCTGCAATTTCACGCTGGGAAAGCCCGTTATAAAAGCGTAATCTCACAATATCCTGCTCTCTGTCTGACAATGTCTGTATGGCCTGATTTAGAGAAATTTGATTTAGATACGTATCTTCTTTTGATTCATCACCCAGCGTATCCAACAGCGAATCGGCACTTTGGTTTCCGCCCTTCATTTCACTTTTTGTATAACCGGGCATATCCAAAGACACCACCGAAACCGATTGTCCGGCTTCCATGGCCTCCAGAACATCTTCTTCCGTCACCTCAAGGTCTCTCGCGATCTGAGCAATGCTTGGCTGTTTTACATCCTGTTGATGTTCTTTTAAATATGTTTTTACTTTAGAGTGAATTTCCTGAAGTTTTCTTGGGATTTTAACGATGTTTCGCTTATCACGGAAATAATGCTTGATTTCACCAATAATGTTTGGTGTGGCAAAAGTTGAAAAATCGATGTCCAAAGTAGGATCAAAACGACGTAACGCACGCAGTAATCCAATATTTCCGACCTGTACCAAATCATCAAGATCTTCTTTATTAAAGGTCAGTTTTCTGGCAATGTATTCCACGAGAGGCTGATATGCGGATACAAGCATTTCCTGGATAACGGGATCTTTTGTATGGGTATATTCTAGTATTAAAGACTCGCGGTTTTGAATCAAAAAAGGACCTTTTCTGTTGCGTTTCGGATATAGGGAAATGTGGCTAAAATTAGGTAGAATAATATCACATCCGCTGATATAATTTCAAACCATCATGGTGCATCTTTACTCAAAGAACGTTCAAACAGGGGATATTTTCATCTGTCTTCCAGGCGGAGAACCGTATGTTCAGGACGCTTTGGACAGAGGGGCAAAAACCGTTTTAAACATGACACGAACAGAAATGGGACTATGGGCCAGCGAGTATTTTGGGCATCCCTCAAAAAAATTAGCTGTTGTGGGCGTAACAGGCACGAATGGCAAAACAACGGTGACGCAACTTGTTGGACAAGGATTAAAAGCAGCCGGATTTAATCCCTATGTATTGGGAACTTTAAATGCAAAACTGACTACTCCCGAATCTTTGGATGTGCAGAAGTTGATGGCCGACCATCTTGCCAAAGGCGGAACCCATTTTGTGATGGAAGTGTCCTCACATGCTATCGATCAGGATAGAATTTCAGGGATACAGTTTGCGGTCAGGTTGCTGACAAACATCACCCAGGATCATCTGGATTATCACAAAACCTTCGAAGCTTATGCCGAAACCAAGTTATCTTTTATGAAAGCCGATCCAAAGGCTATCTATCCAGAAGCATTTGAAAAAGAACCGCTTACGTTCCCCATTCCCCTTAAGGGTGACTTTAATAAAAAAAATATCCAGGCGGCCATCGCCATTCTTAAACGACTTAACATTCCTAATGAAACCATTATTGCTGCGATGTCACAGGCAAAAGCCCCTTCGGGACGATTTGAAACCATCGATCAGGGCCAATCGTTCACTGTTATTGTAGATTACGCCCACACCCCGGACGGTCTTGAAAATGTACTTAAAGAAGCTGAAAAAATTGCAAAACATCAAGCCGGACAACTTATTACTGTTTTTGGATGCGGCGGAGACAGAGACCGAGGAAAACGGCCGAAAATGGCAGCCATAGCGGCTCAGTATTCCGATACCGTTATCATCACCCAGGACAATCCCAGAACTGAAGATCCAAAGCAGATCATGACCGACATTTTGGCCGGCATCCCCGACCATACAACCTACTCCGTGATCGAAGACAGACAACAAGCCATCGATACCGCCATTTCCAAAGCAAATCCACAGGACGTGGTGATGATTGCCGGAAAAGGTCATGAAACCGTACAAATTCTCGCCTCGGGAACCATCCATTTTGACGATAAGGAAGTGGCGGCTCAATCCATTACAAGGAAGATGTCGTCATGAAGGTCAAAATAGACTCGAGAACGCTAGAACCCGGTGATACTTACATCCCCGTAAAAGGCAAAAATTTTGACGGCCACGATTTTATACTCGATGCCTTAAACAAAGGCGCCAAGGTGATGGATGTGGATCTTACGTCCTATGCAAAAAGTTACAGAAAAAAATTAAACTGCAAAGTGATTGGCGTTACGGGATCTGCCGGAAAAACCACCGTTAAAGATCTCCTTGCTTCGGTTTTAGGTCAAAAATTCAAAGTCGTTAAAACCAAAGAAAACCTCAACAATGAAATTGGCGTTCCGCTTACGATTCTGCAGGCCGATTTTGACACCGACATCCTGATCGTGGAAATGGCCATGAGAAACAAAGGCGAAATTCGTCACCTCGCTCAGATTGCAAAACCCACACACGCGGTTATCACAAGCATAGGCATGACCCACGTGGAGCTTCTCAAAACACAGCGCAATATCGCGTTAGCCAAAGCCGAAATTTTTACAAAAGCCTTAAAATGGGAACCATCACCCCGCCATGCGTTTATTAATTTTTCAACACCTTATTACGATCTTCTCAAGAAAAAAGCCGAGACTAACGGATTTTCGGTATTTCCATTCGACGGACAGGATAAACCCGATCAAAATATCAATTTATGTTATCAGGTCGGACGGCATTTTGGGCTGTCTCAAGACGAAATTCTTAGCGGATTGTCTCAATACCAATCTTCATCACATCGCTTAAAAATCATCAAAAAAAACACGTTCACACTTATAGACGATACCTACAACGCCAATCCGGACGGTGTCCTGTTTTCTCTTCAATATTTAAGACGGTTTTCAGGACGAAAAATCCTGGTGCTTGGCGATATGCTGGAACTAGGTGAGTTTTCAGAAAAAGAGCATCTTTCTATCGGACCATTAGCAGCAGAACACGGCATCGATTTAATTTTTACACTTGGAAAACACAGCGCCGTTCTTTCAAACCTGTCATCAGATGACCTTCCGGTGTATTCTTTTGCAAACAAACAGGAGCTGCACGATCATCTGATTCCGGAAATAAAATCCGGGGATGTGGTACTGATTAAAGGCTCCAGAGGCATGAAATTAGAAGAAACGGTAGATGAAATTAATCGTGTTTTATAGTCTTTTATTCGGATCGTCCATACTGCTGACTTACGGATTAATTCTGGTTTTGAGAAAAATCAAAGGCTTCCAGAATATTTATTCCTTAAGCCCACAATCCCATCAAAAAAAAGCCATGACGGTGTCTTTCGGAGGCATTGCCATTGTATTATCCGCCCTTTTTGGATCGCTTTGGATACGTCCGATGACAGCTGAACTCTCCTGGATATTGGGCATTTTAGGCAGCTTTTCACTGATTGGATTTTTAGATGATTTTTTAGGCGTCATGCAACGGGAAAATAAAGGCTTAACCGCCAAACACAAATTCTTGCTTCAATGCTCTGTAGGCTTATTTTTCCTGGCGATGTTCCACTTCTGGATTGCACCGCTTGTGTGGTGGGAATGGCTGTTTTATGAGTTTCTACTGGTAGGTGTTTCAAACGCAACGAATTTATCCGATGGATTAGACGGTCTTTTAGGCGGATTAAGCCTCATCACATTGGTTGGATTTTATACGGTCTTTTTCACAACCGGAACGCCGGCCTTACCGGAATTTTGCCTCGTTTTAGGCATAGCGTTACTCAGTTTTCTTATTTTCAACTTTAATCCTGCAAAAATTTTTATGGGAGATACAGGATCTTTAGCCTTAGGCGCTGTGTTTGCAGGACTTGGAATTTTGACGAAAAACCCGTTCATTCTGCTTCCATTGGGACTTGCATATATTGTCGAAACCTTGTCCGTTATCATTCAGGTGATGGTGTACAAACGCTATAAAACACGGGTATTTTTGATGAGTCCACTTCATCATCATTTTGAATTATTGGGATTAAGTGAAAAGCAAACCGTATTTTTATTTTGGGGATTGGGCCTAGTTGGACTTCTTATTTTCTTTTTAACCGGTCATGTTTAATAAACAGGTACTGGATAACAAAAAAATAGCCGTTTTGGGAGATGGCGTCACAGCAACCAGTGTTAGACAAAAACTAAGCGACTGGAACATCCCGGAATCGTCGATTTCAGACGCCGACTGGATTGTAACAAGCCCCGGAATCCCGCCAATCCAGTATCCCGAATGCCGAGGCGAGTTCCTATCCGAAATCGAGTTTGCCTTCCGCCTCAAATCACCAGAAAGCACATGGATAGGGATAACCGGAACCAATGGGAAATCTACTGTAACCGCACTCATCTCCCACCTCCTGGATTGCCCGGCCGTCGGAAATATCGGTACCACACTTATCTCCAGAATCGATAAAAACGACCCCGTTTTAGCCATCGAATTAAGCAGTTATCAATTAGAAGGCTGTTCTACATTTTATCCAGATATCGCCATTATTCTAAACATCACCCCAGATCATTTAGACCGTCATAAAACCATGCAAAACTACGCAGAAGCCAAAGCCAATATTGCCAAACAGCAAAAACCTCACCACACACTTATACTCGGGAAAGATCCACTCATACAATCAACCACATCAACCGCAAAAGCTCATAAAATCCACCTCGATGAATCATCACCATTATGGCCAATAGCCAAAACCATTCCCCTTCCCGGTCATCACAACGCAGAAAACGCCCTGGCCGCTTTATTGGCCTGCACAACTCTCTATCCCAATAAGTTGCCTGAATTCAAAGAAAAACTCTTAACGTTTAAAGGGCTCGAACACCGCATTGAATTTGTTTGCGATTGGCAGCAACGGAAATTTTACAACGATTCCAAAGGTACCAACCCCGAATCCACGGAAATTGCCATCAAAGCTTTTGATGCCCCGATTCACCTCATTTTAGGCGGAAAAGACAAAGGCCTCGATCTGGATTCTTTCATCACCTTTATAGCCAGCCATAACATCAAAACGGTTCAGGTTTTCGGTGAAATCAAAGACAGGTTTTATGAAGAAGCCTCAAAAAAAACCGTCACGTTTCCTTTAAAAACATTTTCCACTTTTGATGAGGCAACAAAATATGCCGTCTCTCAATCATCACCAGGCGATATTATTTTGTTTTCCCCAGCGTGTTCCAGCTTTGATCAATTCAAAAACTTTGAAGAACGAGGCAAACTCTTCAAAAAATGGGTGATGGAGACCTATGGAAAAAACTAAAAAATCCTTCGACAGATTTACACTGTATATTATGGTTGTCCTGATCATTATCGGCGCCATTATGCTGCTGTCTTCAAGCTCTGTTGTTGCCTTTGCTAACTTTAACGATCCTTATTACTACATTAAAAAACACGCACTGTATCTCGTGATGGGCATTGTGCTGTTTATCATTGGATTTAGAATCCCCCATACGATTTACCAAAAATACAGCCTTCAGGGTCTTCTTTTTTCTGTTTTTTTACTTATTTTGACGCTTATTCCAGGCATCGGTGTTCAATTGGGTGGCGCGAAACGGTGGCTAAATCTCGTGGTGTTTCAAATGCAGCCGGTGGAAGTGGCCAAATTTTTTGCGATTGTGTTTGTAGCCACATCCCTGCATAACAAACGGCAAAGCATCACCTCGCTTCAAAAAGGGTTTATTCCTATTTTAGCCATGGTTTGCCTTCCTGTTTTGGTGTTGCTGAAACAACCCGACCTCGGAAATACGATTCTCACCATGAGCGTCACCCTGATTTTGATGTTTCTTGGCGGAGCCAGGCTCAAACATCTCGGCGGACTTTTAGGCGGCGCCTTATCAGCCATAACCATCAGCGTTATGCTGCACCCGTATCAGCTTGGACGTATCAAAACCTTTTTATTTCCCTGGAGGGATCCTCTGGGTAAAAGTTACCACATTGTCCAATCCTTCATCGCCATTGGATCCGGTGGCATTTTTGGGCAAGGCTTAGGTCAAAGCAAGCTCAAATATTTTTATCTACCGCTGCAATATTCCGATTTTATTTTCTCCATTTTATGTGAAGAAGGCGGCCTTATTCTGGCCACAACCGTTATTATTTTAAACGGCCTTCTTTTTTACAGAGGCATTTCCATTGCATTTTACTCCAGAAATCACTTTTCTTACTTTTTAGGAGTTGGATTAACGCTGCTTTTAGTGTTGCAGGCCGTTATTAATATGGGCGTAGCTATCGGATTATTTCCTGTAAAAGGCGTGCCGCTGACCTTTATCAGCTTTGGGGGAACCTCATTAATTATGTCGATGTTCTACGTAGGCGTTCTCTTAAACATCTCAAAAATGTCACCGGTTTTACCCTCAAATCCTTTAGAAGAAGCCCAGGAAAATTTAAAAATAGATGGATAAAAACACGATTACAAAACCCATTGCGTTTGTTTGCGGAGGAACTGGCGGCCACGTGTATCCGGCCATTGCACTTGCACAGGAATTAAACGACAAACCGCTGTTTTTTATAGGATCAACAGACAGACAGGATAAAGACATTATTAAACGCTATGGCTTTGATTTTGTTGGAATCGCTCCTAAAAAAACATCGTTGATTCAAAAAATCAGCACTTTTTTTAAGGCAGCACGATTATTAAAAGATAAACACGTTCAGCATCTGGTATCTACTGGAGGTGGGCAAACAGCCTTTGTAGCCCTCGCTGCGTTTTTTTTAAGAATTCCCATCACCCTGCTTGAACAAAATACGATTCCAGGACGAACCAATCGTATTCTTCAGTTTTTTGCCACAACCATCATCCTGACATTTCCTGAAAGCTTGCCGTATTTTTATGTTAAGAAACGCTGTCAGGTGTTGGGAAATCCGGTTAGAAAATCCTTTTTATCCGATGCGTTATCCGAAAAAATCATCAATCTCACCATTCCTGATCTTCCTGTGATTTTATTTTTCGGCGGAAGTCAGGGGGCTTTAAAACTAAACCAGTTTATAACCAATCATTACCCGGATTGTTTAAACAGCCCATTCGTCACCATTCACATCACGGGAGAAGGTTTTTTCAAAACTCAATACGGCTCAGAAGAGTTTATTCTTCAAAAAGATGTAAATGGCCATATCAAAATCATCACCTTACCTTATTTTGAAAAAATGGACTGGCTGTATACGCTGTCCTCTTTGATTATCTGTCGGGCCGGCGCAACAACTCTTTCAGAGCTTAAAGATTTCCAAAAATACGGTATTTTTGTGCCGTTTCCGTTTGCAAAGGACAATCATCAGTTTTTTAATGCAAAAAGTATGAGTGAACAGGGCTACGGTGTTTTAATTGAGGAAAATGCCCTACACTTTTCAGATATAGAACGGGAACTTAAAACCGCTGTGTCGGCTAAAAAAGACTCATCACCGGCATCGGCACGAACCATCATCGCAGACCATATCAGAAAGCAGTTATCATGACCTATCACCAGATTATCGATGCCAATTTAAACCGTGCCTCCGAAGGCCTTCGTGTCGTGGAAGATTACTGCCGCTTTATCATCAAAGACAAACTCTCCACCGATGCATTGTCCCAACTCAGAAAAAAACTGAATCTCAGTGAAAAAAACCCGGAAAAGAATCTGCTGATCCGAAATACCGAAAGCGACATGCGGGCCAAAGAAACCCCAACCCAACGCAAAAATACCCTCGATGTCCTGAAAGCCAATTTTAAACGCGCCCAGGAAGCCTGCCGAACCCTTGAAGAATACACCGGAAATTCCCTCTACACCGATATCCGATACGACCTCTACGATCTTGAAAAAACCATTATTCTGCGCGCCTTAAAAAAACATATAAAACCCGGAATCTACCTCATTTCCGATAACCCGGACACCTTGATTCAAGGCGCAAAATGGGGCGCTTCCCTTATCCAGCTCCGAGATAAATACGCCACCAAGGAAACTCGGTTTAACAAAGCCAAACAACTTGCAGAACAGGCAAAAGATCTCAACACCCCGTTTATCATCAACGACGATATGGATATCGCCCTTCTCGTTGATGCCGATGGTTTCCATTCCGGCCAGGATGACCTCTCCGTCAAAGACCAACGCACGCTACTGGGGGATCATAAAATTATCGGTAAAACGACGCATAATCTGGAACAGGGTTTATCAGCCCAGCAGGACGGCGCCGATTATGTCAGCGTAGGCCCCTTATGGGAAACCCCCTCCAAACCCAACCGATCCGCCATCGGATTCGACTACCTCAAAGAAGCCAAAACCGCCCTAAATATCCCTTACGTGGGCATCGGCGGCATCGATGAAACCCGATTCGACACCGTCCTGGATTACGCCCCCCCGCTTATAGGCCTTATCCGTGCCTATGAACATATTCCAGATTTTTTAAAACGCTTTGAAGCGAGCCAATTTTAAGGCTCTAAAGCCAGTTCCACCAGCTTTTTAGCCAGAACCCCCATGGGATCCACCATTTTTTTACCGGAAACCACAGTATCGCGAACCAGTAACGGCAGCTCTGTACATCCCAATATCACCGCATCCGATTCCGAAAAAGCAGACAAAACGCTTTTTAATCGATTCTGCAGCACCTTATCCTCAGCAAAACCAGCTTTTACACCCTTTTCACCGAAGATAATATCCATCACCTCCGTCTGGGTTTTACTCCCCACACGAGGATTATCCAAAGGAATATTCCTGGCCCTGAAATTTTTATGATACAACTCTGTCTGCAAAGTCCCATCCGTGGCTAAAAGCACAGGATTTGACACCTCAAGGTTATGAATATGTGCCACTGTTTCATCAATCATATGTACCAAAATCGTCTCTTTTGCCTTTGCTTTTTCCAACGCAGGCCAAAACGCATGCGCCGTATTACAAGGCATGCCAATAACCCGACACCCTGTAGATTCCAAAAGTTTTAAGGTTTTTACCAAAGCCTCACTGGGATCTACAGTTGTTTTACCCAGCAAAAAAGGGGTTCTATCTGGAATGGAACAGGCAATTTCCACCCCTATATCCGGAAAATCCTGATCCTTTTTTGCACCCTTTTCCTTCGCCGCCTTAAGAATCAACTCTACAAGCTGCATCGTTGCAAAAGGGCCTAATCCACCAATAACACCTATTTTTTTCTGAAACATACCATCCTCACTTTAAACCGTTTGTGGAGCTTGTTCCGAATTATCAGATGAGCCAGTTCCGCCTACAGGCACTCTGTTACCATGAACAAGCAAACTACTATCCGATGCAGAGTGGACAGGGCCTTTTGGCTTAGAGCTATCGGTTGGACTGACCGCTTCTGAATGTTCACTGTCTGAAGGAAGATTGGTTTTGGGACGAAATAAACCCTGTTCCGTTGAAAGTACAGTAATAGACCCAGAACTACTACTTGATTTTATCTTATGTAAAAACAAATCAAAATACTCGTTTCTTGGAACAGAACAGGATAAAACCGTGCTTCCAACATTATTAGTAACAAAATCTACTTCATTAAAGGCTTTCTCATCGATATGAAAAACAAGCCCATTCGGAAATTTATCCGGGTTTCTCTTAAAAGCATCCAACATGCTAAACGGATTTACAGTAAATTGAACCACCCCAATACTTCTCATAAATTCCATATCCGTAGCGTTCAACTTTTTCTTAATCACTGAAGACTTCATATCTAACTCTCGACTTGCTGGCATCAAAAACACATGAATAGCACCGCCTTTGCTGGCTTTAAATACCAGACCTTTAACTTCATGTTTATGCGCCACCCCTTTTGCCAATGTTTGTAAATCAACTCTATACTCCACAGCTCCGATTTTACCAGCACCTGAAATACAGCCATCGGTTCTAGGCTTTGTATTTACAATAAAATAAGAAAATTCAGATAAAGCAGCCAAACTAGACTCGACTCTAGCTGGAATACCCTGTATACCCTCTGCTTTTAAAACGTGAGCCATTGCCCAATTTTGCACGGCTTCAAAATCAACCTTCCCTCCAATAACATACGCTATATCATCTATATTACGAACATCTACAGATCCTAAAATTCGTGTTAGAGATAGTATTTTGAACATAGAAAGCCTCCGGGGAAAGTAATTAATTATTACCTTATCGGGAAAACAAGGAAAAAATTTCATATCAATTTTAATAGCAAACCACTAGCAATATTGTTTAGAGCTTTGATATACTGCTTTCTTGCCCGACTGTGTTGGTGATGTCTCTCTAATGTGGTTCCAACGCTTTATGAATGGGAGTATTTTGCAGGTATAACGTATTACTTTACCGGAAAAACTTCTATCTGGTTACATCAACCAGAGCCCACTTTTAAAATTTGGGGTTCACACATTAGGTACTAACGGCACAGTGGGGCTTAAATTGAAACAAGTATACAGACTCAGGATAAGGAAGATTCATGTCAGTAAAAATTATCGTAGGAACACAATGGGGAGATGAAGGTAAAGGGAAAATCACAGATATTCTTGCCGAAAAAATGGACTTTGTTGTCCGTTATCAAGGCGGAAACAATGCCGGACACACCGTTGTTGTCGGCGATAAAACCTTCAAACTTCACCTCATTCCTTCAGGAATTTTATATTCAACATGTTGCTGTGTCATCGGAAACGGTGTTGTGCTAGATCCTGAAGTTTTCTTTCAGGAAGTACAAACCCTTGAAAAACAAAATATTCCCGTAACCCCTGACAAATTAAAAATTTCCAGCCTGTGCCACATTATTTTACCCTTCCATAAATTATTAGACTCTCAACAAGAGTCCAAACGTCACGAAGAAAAAATCGGAACAACCGGAAAAGGTATTGGACCTGCTTACACCGACAAAATTTCACGCTGCGGTATCAGAATGATTGATTTATTAAATAAAGACCGCTTAACAAGCCGCATCAAAAAACGGAATTGGGCACAACTATTGCCTGATAGTGATTTAAATATTGATGAAGTCATCGAACGCTACTATGAATTAGGACAAAAACTAAAGCCGTTTGTTATCGACACCTCATTATTTATCAACGAAGCCATCGACAGTGGTAAGAAGATTATTCTTGAAGGCGCACAGGGCACATTATTAGACGTAGATCACGGAACTTACCCATTTGTAACTTCATCGAACCCTATTTCCGGCGGCGCATGTACCGGAGTTGGCATCGGTCCACACAAAATCGACCAGGTAATTGGGGTTACAAAAGCATACGTTACCCGTGTTGGAGAAGGCCCGTTCACAACCGAATTAACAGACGCTCTTGGCGAACAACTTCGCACCAGAGGCGCCGAATTTGGAACAACCACAGGACGTCCAAGACGTTGCGGCTGGCTGGATCTTGTTTTATTGCGCTACGCTATCCGTATTAACGGTATTACAGAAATCTGCTTAACAAAGCTGGATGTTTTAGATGGTCTAAAAGAAATTAAAGTTTGCAACAGCTACGACACACCTGAAGGCCCTCTTCATCATTTCCCATTAGATTTAGACAGTTTCTCCCAGGCAAAACCTAATTATGTTACATTACCAGGCTGGGACGAAGACATATCAAACATCACATCCTACGACGATTTACCAACAAATGCGAAGAGTTACATTAAATACATCGAAGAGACCGCTAAAATCAAAATTTCGTTGGTCTCAGTGGGTTCACGCAGAAACCAAACCATCCATCTGCTAACACGGTAATGATTCAAGTCGATACTACACTGGAAAATCACTATGACGTTATTGTCATAGGAACAGGACACTCCGGTGTAGAGGCATCCCTTTCAAGCGCAAGAATGGGATGCAAGACTTTAGCGATAACCATAAATATTGACAATATAGGCCTAATGCCCTGCAATCCCTCCATAGGAGGCCCGGCCAAAGGCCAGATTGTTGGGGAAATCGATGCCCTTGGCGGCGAAATGGGCCTTGCCTCCGACAGCACCTTCTTGCAAATGAAGGTACTAAACCGCTCCAGAGGGCCTGCTGTTCAAGCCTTAAGGGCACAAAACGACAAACGCCTTTATAACCTGTATATGAAGAAAAAACTCTGCAATCAGGACAATCTGGATGTTAAACAAGCCATGGTTAGAGACCTGATTCTGGAAAATAATCAAACATACGGCATCATCACCGATCTAGGAAAACATTATTTTTCACATTGCGTAGTCATCACAACCGGAACTTTTTTGAAAGGTCGCATGCACATTGGATTAACATCTTTCAGTGGTGGCCGCGTTGGAGAATTCAGTTCAGAAAATCTATCTGACACCTTAACCAAACATCTAAAATTAGGACGATTAAAAACCGGAACCCCACCCAGATTAGACGGGCGCTCCATAGATTACGACAAAATGCTGATCCAACCCGGAGACCCACAATTTTTACATTTTTCATTCAAAACGCCCTACTCCACAAAATATCTCAACCAAACGCCTTGCTATCTCACCCACACAATTACAGATACTCACAACATCATATTAAACAATCTGGATCGCTCACCTATGTATCAAAAAGTGATCAAAGGAAGCGGCCCCAGATATTGCCCATCCATCGAAGACAAAGTCGTTCGCTTCGCCGATAAAGACCGCCATCAAATCTTTATCGAACCCGAAGGGCTTGATACACATGAAATGTACGCCCAGGGCCTAAATACATCCCTCCCCGAAGATGTCCAAGAAGCCTTTCTAAAAACTATGCCCGGATTAGAACACGTAAAAGTTCTTAAACCCGGATATGCCGTAGAATACGACTTTGTTTACCCAAGTCAGCTACACCCCACACTTGAAACCAGACCTCTCGCCAATCTTTTTTTAGCAGGACAAATAAATGGCACATCAGGATACGAAGAGGCCGCTGGTCAAGGCATTATCGCTGGAATAAATGCAGCCTTAAAAGCAAAAAACAAACCACCATTAATTCTTACACGGCAGGAATCCTATATCGGCACCATGATTGATGATTTAATCACAAAAAACATCTACGAACCCTATAGAATGCTAACATCACGTTCTGAATACAGACTGCTTTTACGGCAAGATAACCCCACGTTCCGATTAAGCAAAAAAGCCTTCGAAATCGGATTGCTTTCTGAAGCAGACTTCGCCATCATTTCTCGTCACCAGGAGATGATTCAGTCCTTTATTTATGATTGGAAAAAAACATCAACATCACCTCTACTGATGGAAAAATATAACTTAAAGCAAAAAATGCCGCTTTATGAGTTATTAAAGCGTCCTGAAGTAACCATATCAGACCTAAGTGAAGCATTAGGTCTTTCTGAAGAATCTTATGAATTAGCAGAAAAAGCCATGATAGAAATTAAATATGAAGGCTATGTAAAAAAACAACAGGATGAAATAGAAAAGATAAACAGAATCGAAACAAAACCCATTCCATCGACGCTGGATTACACAAAAATCCTGGGATTAAAAAAAGAAAGCCGTGAAAAATTCTCTAAACATAACCCCAAAACAATTTACGAAGCCAAGAAAATTGCAGGCATTAATCCAGCCGATATCATGGTTCTTTCCGTGTATCTCGAGAAATATCACCGTTAGGATTTCCGTTTCACGTGAAACATCACCTCATGATTAACGACTATGTTTCACTCTTAAAAGCTTATAATGAGCATACTAACGTATACTCAAAAGGAGCTTACGATAAACTCGATTTTCACATTCAGGATTGCGTAAATATTGCGGAGATGATTACAAATGAAACACTGGATGTTTTAGATATGGGATCAGGATCGGGGCTTCCATCAGTAGTTATTGCCATACAAAACCCTAAAAATACAGTTGTCGCCATAGAATCAAAAATCAAGAAATACACATTTTTAGATCACTGCAAAAAGACTCTTAATCTTCGTAATTTTCACCCTATTCAAATGGATATCAACGAATATTTATCCAGACACAAACCATCAGCAGACTTTATTACAGCAAAAGCATTTGCACCTTATGAAAAAATCATCACAATCTGCAAAAAAATACCCAAAAGAAATCATCACACACAGCTTATTATTCCGATAAGTGAAATCCAAAAAGACAGCCATGTCGAAACCCCACCTATAATAGAAAAGATGGTAAATAACACTACTTTTTTCTATATAAAGCAGAAAATAAGATAAAAAAAAGCTAAAACAAACGGTTTTTAATCAAAGAAACCAAAAAATCTGCGATTATTTTTAACCTGTGGATCTGTAGAGCCATGACGCTTTTCATAATCACGAATAACGGTTTTTATTAATTTTGCATAATCCTGATTTGCAATCTTTAAACGCTTTAAAGGCTCGTACGAGTATTGGAGACCAATTCTATCCAGAAGCCTTAAAATCTTCGGCGTTGAATTTAAATCAATTAAAATCCACTTCACAAGATGAGGAACAATGTGACGGCCTATTTTTAAAATAATTTCCTCAGCTCGTTTGGAAAGCTGATCGGATGATTTTAAATACGATCGTATAATAAACTCAAAGAAAACATCCTCACCAATACGTTTAAAAGCGACTAAAATAGGCTTTTTTAATTTTGCATTGCCATATAAATTCAAAAATCGCGGTAAAGACTGGGTAGAGCGCAAAGAACCAAGCAATAAAATAATAGGCTTTTGCAGTGATGGAATATCTAACACATGCAACAAAGCACGCTCTGATAATGTACCGCCGATTTCCCATAAAATATGAATTAAACGATACGAAATAATAAGCCCCTGACTAAAAATTAACTTTTCGATTACAGGTATGGCCAGCTCTTTTTGTTCCAAAATAATCTTATGCGCCGACAATCTTACAAAATGATCCTGATGCTGGAGATACGGCAATACAAAGGGAATAGCCCGAACTTTAAATTTGGAGATGGCTTTTTGCACATTTTTTCTAACGTGCATATCTTCATCTGTCAG
>JACCDG010278904.1_pt1 | contig 19754 bp, 17 predicted proteins | sample 7442471 | NCBI WGS metagenome assembly JACCDG01 (sample SAMN15323444, study PRJNA562643) | freshwater metagenome | isolation source: river surface water | place: USA:Blue River Watershed | collected 2017-08-17 | reverse complement strand
GTACCTTCGGCGGCGCCAAGGGCACCAAGATTGCCGAGGTCGATATCTCGACCCAGCAGGGTGCGAGCGACTCGATCAAGACGATCGATGCCGCGATCGAGCAAGTGTCGGCAGCGCAGGCCAAGTCGGGCGCGATGAACAACCGACTGGATGTGATCGTCAACAACTTGTCCGAAGGTCTGCAGAACATGTCTGCATCCCGTAGCCGTATCCTGGATACTGACTATGCGACCGAGACGACCGAGCTGGCGAAGCAGCAGATCATCCAGCAGGCTGCCACCGCGATGCTGGCACAGGCTAACCAGGGCGCCCAGGGCGTGCTGGCCCTGCTCAAGTAATCGAGCCAGGCAGTTGACCGAAAGCCGGGGTAGCAATACCCCGGCTTTTTTCATTGGGCGGCACCCTGACGTCGATCGGCGATAATCCCGCTCATTAATTGCCCGCTGCCCGCAGACTGACCTGTGAACGACAAACCCAGCCTTCCGGCCCTGATCCACGGGCCAATCGCGCAAGCGCAAGCCTTGCTCGCCGCCTACCTGAAGCAAGACCATCCCGACGTCGCCACGATGGGCGAGCTGGCCGCCGGATTTTTTTCCGTGGCGCGCTATGAACTGGCTGCGCAAGTGTTTGCGCGCTGGACTGAACTGACGCCGGATAACCCCGAAGCCTGGAGCAACCTCGGGCTGTGCCTGATGCGCCAGAAGCAGGCGGGCAATGCGCGCGCCGTGCTCGAACAGGCTTTGCAGATCGACGCATCGTATGCGCCGGCGATGAACAACCTGTGCGACGTCTACAAGGAGCTGGGATTGACCGACCGGCAGCTGGAGATGGCGCTGACGGCTGTCGGACTGCAGCCGGGTTCGGCGCTCGCCTTCAACAACCTCGGCACGGCGCTGCGCGAAAATGGCCTGCTGGCCGAAGCCGTGCATGCGTATGACACCAGCCTGATGCTGGATCCCGACGCCTTCGAGGCGCGGTTCAACAAGGCGTGCGTCGCAGCCGATGCCGGCGACCATGCCACGGCGCTGGCGACGTTCCGGCTCGCGCTGGCGGCGCCGCGCGTCGGCACGCGCGAGCGTGAGCTGGTCGAATACCACCTGTCCTACCTGCACCTCGCGCTGGGAGAGCTGGACGCCGGATGGCGCGGCTATGAACGGGGCTTCTCGCGCTGGGTGCCGCTGTCATTGGCACGCCGCCCCGAGCGCCGCTTCAGCGTCCCGCGCTGGACAGGTCAGCCGCTGCAAGAAGGACAGACGCTGATGATCTGGCGCGAGCAGGGCATCGGCGATGAATTGCGCTTCGCGACGCTGCTGCAGCGGCTCGACGCCGGGCAGGGCCGCGTGATCATCGAGGCCGAAGCGCGGCTGGTGGCGATGCTGCAGCGCGCCTTCCCGCATTGCACGGTACGCACGCAAGCGATGAGTGAGCCGGATGGCGGCGATCCGCTGTTCAACGATTATGACTTCCAGCTGCCGATCGGCTCGCTGCCCATGATACTGATGAGGGACCGCAGCGCATTTGGCGGGCTGGGCGGGTACCTGACGCCGCTGCAGACCGAGGCTGAGCGCTTTGGCCGTCGCCTTGCTGCCTATGCCGGCAAGCGCATCGTCGGCATTTGCTGGCGCAGCCACAAGCTGTCGGCCACCCGCAATCGCAAGTACACGACGCTCGATGCGTGGGGGCCGATTCTCAGTCGTCCCGATACCGTGTTCGTGAACCTGCAATATGGCGACTGCGAGCAGGAGATCGTCGACATCGAGCAGGCGCTCGGCATCGAGATCCTGCGCTGGCCGGACCTGAACCTGAAGGATGATCTCGAGGCCTTGCTGGGCCTGATGCATCACCTCGATCTGGTGATCACGCCATCGACGGCCGTGCTGGCGTTTGCCGGTGCGAGCGGCAGGCCGACCGTCTATCTGGGACACCAGAACTGGCTGATGCTGGGGGAAAGGGAGCGCTATCCCTGGTATGCGTCGGTGCATCCGGTGGTGGTGCCGCCGATTCAGGCAGTGGCGACGGCCATTCCCGAGGCCAGCCGACTGATGGAGGCATTACTGGGCTGATTGTTTTGTCGGCAAGTGGCGCCGAGCGGGTTCTTCAGGCCATCCTTGGTGGCCCGTCACCCAACGGCACGGGGGCCCGGCCTGCGCCGGGACGACACATCCATCGGCATCAGCCTTTCATCGTCATCCCGGCGAACGCCGGGATCCCGTGTCTTTTGCGCTTGGCCTGCGTCAGGCCGCTACGAGATATTGTCGACCCAGCAGTTGCGTCCATCGCTGCCGTGCCGCCGCGATCGTGTGCTCTTGTGCGATCAGTTGCTGCGCGTCGCGCACCGCCGGGAACAGGCTTTCGGGCTCGTCCAGCAGGCGGTCGAGATCGGCGTTGCGCAAATCCGTGAAATACGCACGCAGTGGCGCATAAGAATCCAGCACGTCGGCAGCCGTCGGCAAGCCCAGCGCCAGCGCTGTCAGCAAGCGGTTGGAACTGGCGCCGCTCTTGCGCGGGTCGGCGATCCCGGCCGGAATGATGCAGAGGTCGGACAGGCCGGCGGCCGTCACCATGTCCCTGATGCTCCACGGGACCACATGGATCTGCAGACCCTGCAAGTGCGGTGCGTTCAGTGCCTGCATATAGGGATCCGGCAAGGGATGCAGGTTGGTCATCACGATCAGGCGGCGTTCGACGGTCGAACGGTAACGGTCCAGCAGGAACTCGAACAAATAGGGCAGGTTGCTCGCGTGCCCGAACCACAGCAGGGTCTTCAGCGCATGGTCGCGTGCCACCGGCGCTTGCACGGCGACTTCAATCGGGTCGTCGATCATCACCGCCTGCCGCCCGGTATGTGCCAGCACGTGCTCGCACAGCTTCAGCGACGAAGCGAGGATCGTATCGGCCAGCGCCAGCGCGTCGCGATAGAAATCGGCGGCCGGACTCTGCGTCGACAGATGGTGGTCGGTATAGTCGACGATCACATGCGCACCGCCGGCCTTCAACTGCCGCAGCCGTTGCAGCCAGCGCGCCGGACGCATCGGGTCGGAGACATAGTCAATCTTGCCGACCACAGCCAGTTGCGCAGGGCCGCCCGCACGGCCGTCGGACAGCAGGTTCCGCACACCCAGTGCTTGGGCGGCCTTGATGCCGACCGCGGTGCGCAGGCGCACCGAAGCCAGGTTACTCTGCTCGAGATCTTGCAGATTTTTCGCCGGCGCGGCGCACAGCCACTCTATCGTCGTCTTGGCCATGGCGTCAGTGCTTGCTGCTGCCATCGGCTTTCCACTCACGGTGGCCGATGTAGCTGAATGGGGTAGGGCATAGCTGGTCAAACTGGAAGCCGTGCTGCAGAACCTTGCGCGATACGCCGATTTCAGCAGCGATGCATTCGCCCTTGCTGGTGCCGACAGGGAAGCCGCCAATGGCGCGCAGCGTGTCGCCCCGGAAGGCCCAGCACAGCGAGCGCAAATGCAGGCCGCTGTCGCCGGGGGCGATGCCCATCCCCGCCAGTGCCAGCAGGTAGTAATCGACGCGCGGGATCTGCACGCCGTCGACCGCGTGGTCGGCGTCGCGCCAGTTCATGGCGCTATTGCGCATCGCAGCCCACGGATGGTTCCACTTCAGGTTCAGGCTCTCGCCCAGCATACCCAGTTTCGGATTGTCTTTGAATCGGCGCAGGCAGGCGTCAAAGAATCCGGGCTGCCTGACGAAGCATTCATCCTGGAAGAAAAAGTAAAAATCTTCATGCGGACGGGCCAGGAAGCCCTGTTGCCAGGCGCCGATATTCATGCCGCGGTTGGGCGCGGCAATCGCCTGCCATCCGGACAAGCTGTGAAATTGCGGCTCGCCATCCAGCTGGTCGCTGTTGATGACGATGATAGTCTGCTCTTTGTGACGCTCGAGATCCGCCATCAGTTTGTACAGGTCCTCCGCCGGTCGCGGCGCATAGAACGAAATGATGTTCAGGCTCGTGCTCATCACGTATTTCCGGAGGATGGATGCTTGCTGCCGGCCGCCGGCGCTTGGCGCACCGTCATGCCAAAGCGAAACGGGCTTTGCGGATTGTTGTCGATCTGGCTGGGCATGAATTCAACCGATGCGTCGGGCGCAAAGCGCCGGACTTCGGAAAGCAGCCAGGCTTTGTCAAAATAGGTGTGGGCCAGGCCTTCGTATTTCTTGTCATACTCGCCGGCCGGGAGATTGCCGCGCCGCATGGCCTCGGCATCATCGCGCGTGGCGAGGTCGGGAAGGTCGAAGATGCCGACCGTGCGCCGCGCCTTGGCCAGCATCTTCTCGATCACCGCCGACGCGTCGCCGAGCGACAGGTAGTGAAACATCGAATGCGACAGCACGTGATCGTACGGATCCGACGCATCCATGTCGGTCGCTGCAATGACGTCGAACGGACTGTCGGGAAAGACCTTGCGTGCGACATCGATCAGCCCGGACGAGTAATCGGCGCCACCCACATGAACGTCGACCTGCTCGTGCAGGGCCAGCAAAAATGCGCCGCAGCCACAGCCGACTTCATAGACGGAATCCCCGTCCTGAATGCCGAGGGCGAATGCGATGCGCTGCGCGTTCAAGCGCCATTCCGAAGCGCCAATGGCGCCCGCACCGACATCGAAGCCGTTCAGCGCGATCAGGCTGTCGAGCGACAGTGCAGCGCCGGCATCGGCTTCGCGACGGTTCCAGATGGCATGCCAGCGATCATTCATCGTGCTTGTCCTCAAGGATCTGCTTCGCGCGCTGCCGCAGCTGGGTGCTGCTGATACCGGCGGTGCGCGGAAAAATCAATAATTTGTCGTGCTCGATCCGGTTGGCATTGTCGTCGCCATGCACCAGCAGGTCGATGCGGTGCCGGTCGAGGAAGGGCTGGTCGAGCAGCCACGGACTGGGAACGACTTCATCCACATAGCGCAGTGCCTCGAGGATTTCCTTGCGGTGCTCGAAGGCGATCTCGGGCACATAGCCCTTTTTCTTTTCTATCTCATCATCGGTCGTCAGCGCGACGATGACATGGCCATGCGCTTTGGCTTGTTTCAGCAGGCGCACATGGCCGTGATGGATAAGGGTGGCCGACATGTCAACCATGATGCGCTTCATGCGTCAAACTCCAGTGCATCGAGGATCTGTCCCCGCGCGTTGCGTCCGAGGTGGGCCTCGCCCAGGTGGCACACGATGCTGCCCTCGATCGGGTAGCGCGACGAGTACAACACTGCCGCCGGATTGGCGCTGCTCACCCTGCGGCGGACCTGCGTGCACAGCAGGGGCTGGTGGCGGTCCGGTACCGGAAGCCAGGCGCGCATGCGCTCGGTGAAGACTTGTTTGTTGATGACCACCGCTTCGCGGAAGTCGGCATGGCGCGGCAAAACGTCGGCCAGGGACAGGATCGCGTGATAGGGCCCGGTCATGCGCTTGTCGCGATGGTTCGCATAGCTCAGGTAGAAAGAATCCACCTCAGATCCGGGCAAATCGTGCGAGGCGATAAAGGCTGCGCCCGTCAGGCCGAACAGGCCTTTGCAGGAGCTGTAGGCGATGACATCGGCCAGTTCGTGGTCGCCTTCGAGTCCGATCGATGCGGTGGCGTCCAGCATGAGCCGTGCGCCCAATCGGTCGGCCAATTGTCGCAGACTCGTGATCGGCAGCCTGAATCCGGTGCTGGTCTCGGTAGGGCACGCCATCACCCAGTCGAAACGGCCAGCGAAATCTGCAAGCTCTGTCCATGCGATACCGTCGACGCTGCTCACCTCGCCGGGGTAAGCGAGCGCCGACTGTGCCATCGTTTTCAAACGGTCGGAATAAAAGCCGGTGTCGACGACCAGCACGCGGCCGCCCAGGAAATTGCGGATCACGATCTCCAGTGCGAGGCTGGCCGATCCCTGCATGCGGATGATCTGGGCATGACCGGAGAGGCGCGACAGCTGGTTCAACACCTGCGTTTCCGCGTTCAGGTAATCCGCATCACCGCGGCCGAAGCAGGGACGCAGGCCAGTCAGGTTCTCTGCCAGCAGGCTGGCCGGACCGGCCGTGAACAATAGCCGGTCGTGGTTGCGCTGGCCGACGAAGGACGCGATGCTGGCGGACGAAAGCTTATCCATGATGGTTCGAGCGCAGGAAGGCCTGGAATTCATGACGGTTTTGCAGCGGCGAGCGGTCAGGACGACCAAGATCGGCGCGGTTGCCCTTTTTGCAGAGGACTTCGATGAAGCTGGCTTCAACGGTGATTAGCGCGGCCTGCAGCGCCTGGGCCAGTGCATCGGCCGTGCTGACGCGGCATGCATGCGGGTAGCCAAAGCTGTCGGCGATGCGGGCCAGTGACAGGCCAGTGCCGACCGTTGGCTGGCCGCCGACGGAATCGTGGGCTTCGTTGTTCAGTACGACATGGATCAGGCCTTCGCAGCGCGCGCCCATCGCCAGACTGCCACTGTGCATCAGCAAGGCGCCGTCACCATCGATGCAGGCGACGCGCTGGCCGGTGCGCGCCTGCGCGACGCCGGTCGCGATCGCGAGGGCATGGCCCATGCCGCCGACCACGAGGAAGTCACGCAGATGGCCTTGCTGGCGCTTTTTGCGGATCTCGAATACCTCGCGCGACGCCATGCCGGTGGTCGAGACCACGGGCGTATCGTCCGGCAGCGCAGCAAGCACCTGTTCGATCGCGGCTTCACGCGACAGGCTGGCCTGCAGGCCGGGCAGGGAGGGGGCTGACGATTTCGCGAAGCTACCCTTGCGCACCAGCAGCGCAAACGGTTTGGACGACGCCAGCGTGCGGGCGAAGGCTTCATCGACGGCAGCATCGGGATCCGAGCTGGCGTCGAGGATGCGGTAGGGGATGTCCAGCAGCGCGAGTTGCGCCGGCGTGATGCGACCTTGCATGACGTGCTGGGGTTCGTCAGCCAGCTGTTCGCCATTCTCAGTGAGCTCGCCGCGCCAGCCAATGACCAGCACCATCGGTATCGCATAGATCGCCTCTGCGACCAGCGACGTGACCGGGTTGACGATATTGCCCAATCCCGAATTCTGCAGGTAGACCATCGCCGGCTGTTGGGTGGCCAGGTAATGGCCGATCGCCATGCCCACGGCGGCGCCCTCGCTGGGTGCGACGCAATGCTGGCCGGCCGGCAGTGTGGCCTGTATCTCGGCGCACAACTCCTTCAGCAGCGAGTCCGGCACGCCGGTGACGAGGCCGACGCCCTGCCTTTGCATGGCGCCGACGAAGGCCGAGGGGGCGATCACTATTTGGTTCCCGGGATCAGGTCAAGGATTTCCGAAATGCTGATCAGCTCTTCATCGATCTCGAGCGAGCGACCATGGCGCAGGATGGCGCGCGCATTCTTCTTCATCGCCGGGTAGGCGCTGCGCAGCATCTGGTTCGCATAGATCACCATGTTGAAGCCATGCTCTTGCAGGTCGCGCTCGGTAACCGAGTTGTAGCTGGTCGGGACGGCCACCAGCGGGATGGTCGGGAATTCCTGGCGGAAGCTGTTGGCGAATTTGTAGACTTCATCCGGACGCTTTTGACGGCTGTGGATCATGATGCCGTGCGCGCCTGCAGCGACATAGGCACGCGCGCGTATCAGCGCGTCGTCGATGCCCTTGTCGAGGATCAGGCTCTCGATGCGGGCGATGATCATGAAATCTTCACTGATCAGCGCCGAGCGGCCGGCGCGAATTTTCGCGCAGAAGACGTCGACATCTTCCTGCGTCTGGGCCGTGTCGTTGCCCAACAGGCTGTTTTTCTTCAGGCCGGTCTTGTCCTCGATGATGACGGCCGAAATGCCGAGGCGCTCCATCGAGCGCACGTTCAGCTCGAAATGTTCTTCCTTGCCGCCGGTGTCGCCATCCATCACCAGTGGCTTGGTGGTGACTTCGAAAATGTCATTGATGTTGCGCAGGCGGGCCGAGATGTCGAGTGCCTCGATGTCGGGCTTGCCGCGCTCGGTGGAATCGGTCAGCGAGCTGGACCAGAAGCCGTCGAATTCACGACGCTCGCCTTCGATGGTCTCGTTGACGGACTCGCCAATCAGCGCCGACAGCGGGCTGTGCGCTTCCAGCAGGCGCACCATGGGCTTGGCATCCAGCAGGCGGCGCAGCGACTTGCGGCGGATGTCCGGCGTGGTACCGATGATGAGCGAATCGGCCATGATCGCGCCGGACGATACGCCCTTGGTGTAAGGCACCTCGATCAGCTTCCCGCCATGCTCGTCCAGTGCGTTGATGGCTTCCGTTCGCAGCGCCGAATCCGGGCCGGTGCGCCAGTCGTCGCCATGGATCATGATATCGGGCTTGTATTCGCGGATATTGTCAGCGTAGCTCCAGGAGTCTTGCTTGACGACGCGCTTGACGCCATAAATGCTGGCGACGATGTCGCGGCGCTGCTCCCAGGTCAGGTACGGCAGTCGCTTGTGTTGGGCAATGGCGCGGTCGGTCATCAGGCCGATGATGACGTCGCCATGCTCGGCGCCTTTTCGAATCAGGTTGATGTGACCGTGGTGAAGCACGTCTACGGTCAGTCCAATATACACAGTTGCCATCAGCAGACTCCCATCAAAGCTTTTTGTGGCGGGTCAGGGAGGCTGCGGCGTGCAGCTCCCGTGAATTTGATTGTCAATCGTCGATCAGCAGGTCAGGGCAGGTCGAGTGCCTCGGTCAGCGGCGTGATGTTGGACGGCTCGACCAGCGCCACGCCGGACTGGAATTGCTTCTCCAGGTAGTTGGCTTCGGCTATGTCTTCCGTCATGGCCGTCACGCCCAGCATTTCGGCGATGAAGCCCACGATGTCGGTCACCTGGATCACTTGCTTGTTTGAATGGCGCAGGCGCACCGCGTGCTTGGCGTTGCGGTTCAAGACCCAGGCCAGTGGCACAGGCTGGTCCGATTGCCACTCGAGGTCGAAGGCGTGGATGCGCTCGCCCAAAATGATGTTCTGCGGACCGCAGTCGATGGCAGCACCTTCGATCATGACCGATGCAAGGCCACGACCTTCGAGATCCGCCATCGTCAGGCGCTGGCCGGTGTGGCGGCAAGTGATCTGGAAGCTGTGCACCAGGAAGGCGGCCCAGGTTTTCAGCAAGGTCTTCAGCTGTTCGGCATCGCCTTTCTTCAGCGCCTTGCTGATGTCGAAGCCCATCAGGCGACCCGGGTAGTAATCCGAGGCGGCCTTGTCTTCGAATTGCGTCAATTGCAGCAAGTCGCCGCTTTCTGTCGTCACGAACATCGGGGCTGCAAGCGTTGGCTGATCGGCGTCGATCGGCTTCTTGATGACGGTGATCTGGCCATTGACGCCGCTCATGAAGCGGGTATGGGTGCACAGGTGCCGCTGGCGGTCGACCGAGAAATAATGCGCCAGCACGTTCGGGTCAAAGCCATCCTGCAGCTCATCCAGCCGGCAGGCGATCAGGAAGGAGTTGGCCATGTCGACCATCATCCCGTTCTTGCGCAGCGAGGCCATCACCAGCGATTCGTCGAAGATACGCTCGTTTTTGCCACGGTAGTCGAGGCTCTTGGTGTAATGCAGCAGTTCCTCGGCGCGGAAATGGCGGTGCTGGTCGATGTCTTCGCTGAAGATGATTTTCGGCAGTTTGTAATCCGGGAAGGCCGCGAAGAATTTGGTCTGTGCGAAGCCCGCGGCTGCCAGCATGTCTTGCAGCTCGACGCGTCCCCAGGTGGTGATGTCGTTGTCGCCGTACAGGTCTTGCGGGCCGTAGAAGCGTTTGCCGTTATGGTCTTCGCCGGCGCCGTTCAGGTATTTGAGGCCGAGCTTGTTCTCGATGGCGATGACCAGCGTGCCATTCGGCTTCAGGTGGCGGCGTGCAATGTCGAGGTATTCGCGCTGGCGATCTGCCGAGGTGCCGTATTTTTGTGAATACTCGAACACCCCGATCATCAGCACCCAGTCGAATTTCTCAGGGAGATCCAGCGCCAGGAAGTTGTCGGCCACGAAGCGGACATTGTCGAAACCTTCGCAGCGTTTGGCGGCCACGGCCGCGCGTGCCAGCTCGCCTTCGACGGCAGTGACTTCGGCGCCGATCTCGGCCAGGTGGCGGGTAATCGATCCGCAGCCGCTGCCCAGCTCCAGCACGCGGTCGCCGCGCTTGATTTCAAACGGGCGCAGCACCAGGTGGCGCTTGCGCGAGAAATGGTATTCGCTGGGCCAGTCATTCATGTGCCGGACCAGTTCTGACGACAGGGTCGAACGGTCGGTGACGGACTGGATGATCTTCAGCAGAGCATCTTCGCCGCCATCGCGGTAGCCGATGCCCTGGCTGCCGGGGCGCACAAAGACGCCGCTGGCGTCATCCATCACATAGCCGGGCAGTTCCGCGGCGGTCGTCAGTTCAGAAGTGTTCATCGCTTATTCCTTGATGATGTACGCCGGACGGGCGGCGAAAGGGAATGTGTTGATCTTGACTTGCTTGTTTTCGAAAAATTTGTCCACGGCATAGGTGTCGCCGTGGTAGCTCTGGCCGGACGTGCCTTCGCCCGCATAGTTATCGAGCAGGATCACGCCACCGCGTGACACGCGGTCATAGAAGTGCTCCAGCACGGTCAGGGTCGGTTCGACAAAATCGATATCCACGTTCAGCAGGCTGATCTTCAGGCCTTGGTTCTTTGCCGCGTACTCGGGGACGGTGGCCACGACATCGCCGGAAATCAATTCAAAATTCGCAATGCCCTTGCGCTCCAGCGTTTCGCTCAGTTGCTCGACCGAGATCGACGAAGCGCCGGCGGTTTCTATCCAGTGCTCGCGCTGCGCCTTGTCCTGCTCGAAGCGGGTGTCGGGGAATTCGTCGCTGAAGACATCAAAGGCGATCAGCTTGGCCGAGAAATTCCCGCCCAGTAGCTGGCGCATCAGGGAAAAGCGGACAAAGCTGGTGCCTTTGAACACGCCGCACTCGACGATGGCGCCGGGAACCTGGCTGGCCATTTTCATGGCTTCCCAGTGCACGACAAATTTCGCCAGCCGCTCCTCATTCATCATCAGATGAAAGTCGGTCTCGGCGTCATACATGGCCTGTGTGGAAAAATCCGGCATCTTGATCATGGCGTGGCTCTACCTTCTTCTTGATATTCAGTCGTTGATGGCGATGGACTCGCCCTGGCCGGACAGCACGGCCAGCTTCAGCAGGTCCGGGTGCTTCCGAATGGCGTCGACAACGGCGGCCGGCACATGGTCCGACCACGTGTCCACGATCAGCACGGTGCGCTGCTGCGCAGACCAGTGCTCGACTTCATGATCGATGGCGTCGTTGAAGCCGAAGGCTTTGCCGTCCTGCCAGCGCTTCCACGTCTCCCCGATGCGGATGCGCGATACGCCGTCTTGCGGGATGCGGATGCCGAGGTGGTAGCGCTGGCGCAACGAGGTCGATCCCTTGTGCGTCGCGATCGTGGTATTCGGTTCGAGGATGGAAATGAAGGCAAAGCCGAACGTCAGGTTGGGGCGCAGGCTGTCGACCAGCGCCGCCGTTTGCGGACAAGCGGCTTGCAGCGGCGGGTTCGCCCTGCCGGCCTTGTCGTAGAACGAGCGATAGCTCCACAGTCCGTTTTGGTTGGTCAGGCTGTCGCTGTCGGGGAATTTGTCGGCATGGCCGATGCAAGCGAGCACCTCGGCGGCGACCGTGGGAGCATGCCGTTCCAGCGTTTCGGTCACGGCATCGCTCTCGATGATCGTGGTCTGGTTGCCGGGGTAGTCCCAGATGATTTCGCCCTCGTACCCATCCAGGCGCAGGCGACGGATGCCATGGTTCACGGAGACCGGGTCGTAGCCCCGCGTTTCGACGGCGTGCTTCAACAGCTGCAATCCGTAGGGCGTCGCCAGTTCCTCCAACGAGTAGCCTTGGAAAACCAACGCCGACAGCGCAGGCTCGCCCGCCAGCAGCTCATTGAGATGCCGATGCTGGCGTTCTACTGACGCATGCTCAGCAGCGCACGCCGCCTGATGGACGGTCGTTGCCGGATCCGGGACGGAATGCAGTCGCCGGGAGAGCGGCGCGGCGCGATGCGGTAGTGGTAGGCTCACGGGATTCCTCGGTTGGGAAGGTCGGCGTTCGTAGTCAGCCGCGCATCTCTGATCAGGCCGCTTCAGCGAAGGCCACGCCGGATTTATTGACCAAACCGACCAGGATGTCCGCGAAAGTTTCCGCGGCAACGCCTTGGTGAGGCGGCAGATATTCCGGGAAATGATTCAGTGCAGCCTGGCTTGCGCGCATTTGTTCCGGGTTGGTTAAACCGGCGATGGTCGAGGCCAGTTCGGCCATCAACACCTTTCGAACGAACGGGAAGGGTACTGACGGCGGGCGTGGGGGATTGGTGTCGGGCACCTTCCAGTCCATCACCGAAATCGGCACGCATCCGACCATGAAGCCTTCGGCCATCGTCGACGATTCGTCGGAGACGATGCAATCAACCAGTGCCAGCGCATCAAAGATTTTGGTTTTCGGGTCGAGCAGCGTCACGTTGGCCCATTTGCCGCGGTGCATGGCCGCTTGTTCCTGCACGCGTTGCAGGTGGCCCATGCCTTCCCAATGCTGTTGCTTGATGAAGATGTCAACCGGCAGGTCGACCAGCGCGCGCAGGAATTTATCCTGCTGGTTGTCGAACTCCCACGAAGGTGCGTACAGCACGCGCAGGCGCTGGCCTTTGTATGGCGATGCCGCAGAGGGTGTCGCCGCCAGTTTTTGGAACGACACATCGGCTTTGGGCCAGCCGGTGACGATCACGCCATCTTTCGGCTTGCGCTCCGCATGCGGGTAGGCGTCATACATGGTCTGCCATGCCTGGTTGGGCAGCAGGCCGAGGCTGTAATCACCCCAGGGCTCCTTGTCCCAGAAATTCGGCCAGACATTGTGCGCCTGCCCGAGGTCGTGCAGCATGACCACCGGGTATTCCGCCAATGCCGGCAGGTTTTTCTTGTGATGGCCGAGGAACAGGCCGACTTTCGACGGCGCGCTCATGCCGCGATCGATGGTGATGTCGACGCCGCGTGCGCGGATCGCCGTCAAGATGGGGGCTAGTCCTTGCTCTTCGATCCAGTCGGTCGGGTAGGCGCAGAAAGTATGTCGGGTCATCGGATTCCTTGATTCGTCGTTGGGGGCCGCAGCTGGCCGATCAGGCGGCGATCGAGTGCGCTTCTTCCAGCGCCATCTCGGCTTTTTCATTCAGCCACAGGTCGGCGAAGTCGCAATCCATCTTGTGGTCGAACCACGGGCCGCCGAGCGTGTAGTGCACCGCCTTGAGCTGGTCGTACTGCGGCGCGTACCAGCCCTCGAGGTAATTCCAACCCTTGTCGAGTTCGCCGATTTCAGAATCGTTGAGCCAGCTGAAGCGATGCAGGTAGGCCGGTTCGGCCACATTGACGACATCCGCAGTCAGCGCGCGCACGGCGGGATGGGCGCAATTGAAAACGATGAACGACGACCAGTTTTTGCGCGGGTACGGATACTGGATGCAGCCATCCATCTTCACGGCTTCCGTCGGCTGGTAATCATGTTTGACGACGGACACGGCCTTGGTCGGATCGATCTCGGCCAGCACGTCCAGGATGTCGGTCACGAACAGGAAATCGCAGTCGACGAAGACGGCCATGCCGTCATAGCCGTCCTGTGCGGCGAGGGTCGGGGTCAGGAAGCGGGTCAGGCTGAATTCGGTGGCGGCACGGGTGTCGATGGCGCGCTGGTACAGGCCCTGGCGGCGCAGGTCAGCCTGCACCAGCGGCTCGACGCTGACCAGATCACGGTCAGTCCGGCTCAGGATCGAATGGCGGCACACCTCCCACGCGATGTCTTCGCGCGGGTCCCAGCCTACATAGACTTTCAGTTTCATGGGTCGCTCCCATAGTGGTCTTGCAGACTGCTCTGCAAAATGCATGCCACGAGGGAATTTCGACACCCCTGAGCAGGGGGCTGCCAATGCCGGCCAGGTTTTGCCACCCTGGCCGCGGTAGCGGCAAGGTCTGGCCGCTGCCGCCGGTTGTCTCGGCGGGCAGCCAGCGTGCTGTCAGCGCAGCAGGCCGCCGAGCATGTGCGCTGCGGTGGCGACGACAGGATCCCAGTCGCCGGGCGCCGGCTGGCGCAGCAGGGTCGCGGTCGGGTACCACGGGGAGGTCAGGCTGTCGAGGTGCCAGTACCACAAGGGTGTGTGGTGCGCGAGCAGGATCACCACCGGTTTGCCGAGGGCCGCCGCGAGGTGGGCGGTGGAATTGCTGACCGTGATGACGAGATCGCACGCATCGATCAGTGCCGCCAGCGCATCGATGTCATGCTGGTTGTCGATGGCTTCCAGCCGGCGGATCGTCAAACCCGCCTCGCGTTCGAGCGCGGCGCGCTCATCGGCCGTGTCGCCGTATTGCAGGTCGATGAAGTCCACGCCGGGTATTTGCAGCACGGGCTGCAGCGTCGACAGCGGCAGGCTCTTGAGGGATCCGGTCTCCGCATTCTTGCTGGACCAGGTGAGCCCGCAGACCAGCCTGCCCGGTTGCGCAATCTTCGCGCGCAGCCGTGCGCTGGCGTCGCTGTCGGCCAGCAGGTAAGGCGCCTGAATGCGGGACAGGCCCGCCGCATCGCTGCGCAGGAACCTGCCCATGCTGGCCATGCGTATCTTCGCGCCGAACGCTCCCGCTGGCGGCGTTGCCGGGCCGGACTCGCCGCCCGGGGCGAACGCCAGCGCCGGGAAAGAACGGCGGAACAAGGGTAGAAGACGGGCGTCCAGCAGGGTGTGGCTGGCGACGCCCGCTGCTTGCAGGTCGGCCAGCATGGCGCCGTAGAAGATCTGGTCGCCCAGACCTTGCTCGGGCAGCACCAGCAGCGGCCGGTCCGGCAACTCGCCACGCCAGTCAGGCAAGGAATCATCGGTGGCGATGGCAAGGTCAGGCGGCACCGCGTCGAATTGCGACCTGTAGTCATACAAGGCCCAGCCCTCGGCCAGCCTGCCTTGCGTCAACAGCGCAATCGACTTGTTGTACAACGTGGGGACATGTTGCGGCTCGGCTGCGAGCACGCGGTCATAGCAGGCGATAGCCTCGCTCATCAAATTTTGCTCTTTCAGCACATTGCCGAGATTTTTCAGTGCTTCCAGATTGCGCGGGTTGAGCCCGACGGATTTGCGGAAGGCCTGTGCCGCGTCGTCCAGCTTGCGTTGCTCGCGCAGCGCATTGCCGAGGTTGAAATGCACGAGTTCACTGGCCGGCATCAGCACGCTGGCTTCGGACAACAGGCGAGCGGCTTCGTCGTAACGGCGCTGCTGGAATTCGGTGACGCCCAGCATGTGCAGGGCATCCGGCTGCCCCGGCATCAGCGCCAGCACTTGCCGGTAGCGTGCCTGCGCGTCGGCCAGGTTGCCTGCACGGTGCTGCGCGACGCCTTGTGCGTACAGCTGCTGTGCCTTTGCGGCCTGTGGCGAGGGCATGCGTCGGTTCATCGGCGGCTGGCCCGGCTGAACTCGGCCATCGCGGCGGCGGCCGTCGCGATCGCAGACGACCAGTCGCCGTCGCGCGTTTGTCTCAGCAGCACGGCGCTCGGGTACCACGGGCTATCGGGGCGATCGATGTGCCAATACCAGAACAACGAGCTGCTGGCCGGCACCAGCACCAGCGCAGGCTTGCCCAGTGCGGCAGCGAGATGCGCCGTCGTGTTGGAGACCGTCACGACGATGTCACAAGCCTGGATCAGCGCGGCCAGGCCGTCGATGTCGTGGAAGTTGTCGATCTCGTCCAGCTTTTGCACGGCTAGGCCATGCTTTTCTTCGAGGCAGCGGCGCTCATGGGCGGTGTCGCCATATTGCAGGTCCACGACATGCAGGCCCGGCAATGACAGCACGGGCACCAGCGCCTCGAGCGACAGTGATTTGTTGGCGCCGAACTCTGCATTCTTGCTGACCCAGGACAGGCCGCACGTCAGCTTGCCCGGCTGGCGCATGCGTTGCGCGAGGGCGGCCGAGCGCGTGGCATCGGCTTGCAGATAGGCGGGGCGAACGTGCGACAGTTCAGCCGCATCGTTGCGGTAGATGCGACCCAGGCTCGCCAGGTGGATTTGTGCGCCGAAAGTTTGCGCCGCGACGCAGGCAGGCGTGTCGATGCGATCGGGTGTCGTGAATGACAGTGCCGGGAAAGAGCGGCGCAGCAGGGGCAGCAGCCGGGGTTCGGTGCAAACGGTCGACCCCGGCGCGGCGGCCTGCAAGTCGGCCAGCATGCCCGCGTAAAAAATCTGGTCGCCCAGGCCTTGTTCCGGAATCACCAGCAAGGGACGATCGAGCGGCTGGCCCTGCCAGTCCGGCGCGACCCGTCCGATGGCGCGTGACTGGCCCTGCCGTACGGCCGGTGCCCATTGCAGCCGCCATTCGTAGTCGGTCCATCCTGCTGCCAGGCGACCCGTCGCCAGCAGCAGCAGCGCGCGGTTGAAATGCGCATCAGCGGCTTGCGGATTGATTTTCAGCGCAGCGTCGAAGCTGGCGAGCGCGCCGTCGAGATCGCCGAGGGCTTGCATCACCAGCCCGGTGACGGTCAGCGCGTCGGGGTAGGCCGGTTGCAGACGCAGGGCCTGTTCGAGGCTGCGCAGTGCTTCCTGCCAGCGCCCCAGCTTGCGCAAGGCATTGGCGCGGTTGTAATGCGCGACCGCCGCTTTCGGTGCCAGTGCCAGCAAGCGGTCATACGCGGACAGCGCTTCGCCGGCACGGCCCAGCTGAAGCAGTGCGCTGCCCCGATATGAATGGGCATTCGGATGGCCGGGCATCAGCTTCACGGCCCGGTCTGCGGAGGACAGCGCGTCGTCGTTGCGGCCCAGCAGGATCAGCGCGAGGCTGCGCTGCACCCAGGCTTCGGCATGGCGCGGGTCGCGCCTGAGTAAGGCATCGAGTTCAGGCAGCGCGTCTGCCGCACGACCGGCAGCCAGCAGGGACAGCGCCGCGTCCATCGCGCGCGGCTGTCCCTTCATGAAGGCAAGCCCCACGTCAGTGAATTCCGAGCAGTGTCAGGGCGACCGCGTCGACGACGTTGTCCCATCCGCGCTCGCCGGATTTATGGAACAGGCAGGCCGACGGATACCACGGGCTCTTCAGCCCGTCTGCAGGCCAGTACCACAGGCGCGCTGCAGCGTCCGGCAGCATCACGATGGTCGGCTTGCCCAGTGCGCCTGCCAGATGCGCGGTGGTATTGGATACCGTCAGCACCAGATCGCAGGCGTCTGTCAGTGCGGCCAGGCCATCGATGTCATGCGTGCAGTCGACGTCGTCGAGATGCTGTATCTGAATCCCGTGCGCAGCCTCGAAGGCGTCGCGCTCGGCGCGATGGTCGCCGTACTGCAGGTCGATGAAGTCGATGCCATCGTGCGCCAGTGCGGGCAGCAGTGCTTCCAGGGTCAGGCTTTTTCCTGCGCCGAGTTGCTCATTCCTGCTGACCCACGACAGGCCGCAAGTCAGGCGGCCATCGCGGCGGATGCGCTTGCGCAGCGCAGCGCTGCGTTGCGCGTCGGCGCGAAGGTAAGCGCTTGGTACCCGCTCCAGCGAAGAGATGTCCGGGCGATATAGTCCGCCCAGGCTGCCGAGGTAAATCTGGGCATCGAAGGGCCGGGCGTCGATCTGCGCGCCATCGATGAAGCGCAACGCAGGATACGAGCGCTGCAGCAAAGGCACCAGTCGCGGGTCGACACAGACGGTGGCGCCCGGCACTTGCGCTGCGAGCTCAGCCAGCATCGATGCAAAGAAAAGCTGGTCGCCGAGTCCTTGCTCGCCCATCACCAGCAGCGAGGCCGGTACCGAGCGGCGATCCCAGTCCGGCGCCACGCGGACACGCTGGCCGCCGACGAAACGTTGCACGCTGACTTCGCTCGTCAGGCGCTTGTCGTACAGCTTCCAGCCGGCGTCCAGATGCAGATTGGAGAGCAGCACGAGCGACTTGTTGTAGTTGGCCTCGGCATGCGCAGGGTCGATCGCGAGCGCGCGGTCGTAAGCGTCCAGCGCCTCGGCCGTTTGATCCAGATCCTTGCAGGTGGTGGCGTAATTGACCCAGGCATCGCGGTAGTGCGGATCAAGCGCGAGTGTCGCGCCATAGGCATCGTGTGCGGCTTCGTACGCGTGCAAGTCGCGCATCACATTCCCGTAATGGAAGTGCAGTCCGGCCTCCATCGGTGCGTGGACGATGGCCGCGGCCAGCGTCTGTTCCGCCTTGTCATACAGTTTGGCTTCGCGTTCTGCGATGGCCTTGCCGATCGCGGCATCCGCGTAACCGGGCTCCATCTGCAATGCCTGCGCATAGGCCGCGATCGCTGATTCATGGCGGGCGAGGGCGAAGCGTGCCTTGCCCAGGTTGTACCAGGTATGCGGCGCGTTGGCGTTCAGGCCCAGCGAGCGTTCCAGCAGTTGGGCGGCACGCTCGAAATCGTCGATATCGAAATAGGCGAGCGCGAGCGCCGAGATCGCCTGGGCATCATTGGGGCAGCCTTTCAGGTAGCCGCTGATTTGCCGGATGGCTTCATGCGGCCGCTCCGTCTGGCTGTAGAGCAGGCCCAGCAGGTAATTGGCATGGAGGTGCTTGGGCTCGCGCCTGATGACTGCCTTGTAGCCGGCCTCGGCATCGACCAGCTCGCCTTGCTGGTGCTGCTTCAGCGCGCGCTGAAATGTATCGGCGGCCGGTGCAATGGCAGCAGGCCGGGTCCGGTTTGCGACGGTCGAGCGGGTAGTCAATGCCATGGTGATGTTCTCGCTATTAGAGGCACGCGTGACGCATGCGGTTTGTTGTGGGCTCGAATGAGCAGGATTCATGCCCGGCGCTGTCGTGATATCGACGGCATCCGCGCTGCAGGGGCGGCAAAGGTGTTGCCGGATTGGCGGCAATTCGTCACCGCTGCGGCAAGGCGCTGCCGCTCCTGACTGGATTTGCACCGTATTTCAGGGCCGACCGGATTCAGGTGCGGCCAATTCCGGCATCTGGCATCCCTTTTGCTAAATCCCTCTCGCAAGACCGGCCGCATCGTCGTGATGTCGATGCGACGGCAAGAATTCCACCGCAACAGTTAACGTGAACAGGAGCAGAACAATGGCAAACCTCGCCCAAGTCATGATCAACCTCGCCGAGAACGGCCAGCACTTCAGCGCGACCGACATGTCGCGCTTCACGCCGGAAGAATTCCGCACGGCGATCCAGGCGCTGATGGGTGAAGGTCGTGACGCGCTGGCGTATGCGCTCGGCGATGCCGGCCTCGCGCTGTACCCGGAGAGCGAAGACATCCTCGCCATTACCAGCCTGCTGGCGGTCGTGCGCGAAGACTGGCCGCAAGCCGTGGACCTGCTCAAGCAGCTGATCGACATGCAACTGGACGGCGCCACGGTATTTACGTATTCGATGCTGATCCGCTCGCTGCGCTGCAACCTCGACCTGGCGGACGCCTTTGAAGTGTGCGGCACCGCGCTGGCGCTGTTCCCGGGCCACCCGGAATTGCTGAAGGAATATGACGCGCTGGCCGATGCACTCGGCCTCGGCGCAGTCCAGCGCTGATTGCTCATCAGGCAAGCATCAGGACAGGCAAGCAGGCGACGAAAGGGCGGCAAAGTAGCGGCAAACCAGGTGGCAGAAGCCTGCCGGAAAGTCGACAAAAATTGCCGCACCCAATATCGCTGATGAAATTTACGGCAGTTGTAATTCGTAACTCATTGAATTAATTGTAGTTTTTAATCTGGCACGGCGTTTGCATATCTGGCTGCATAGGCGGACATAGGGTCCGCGGCAGAACAAGCAAGCTCAAGACGCCGGAAGGAGAAAACGAGCATGG
>JACCDG011951537.1_pt1 | contig 19775 bp, 14 predicted proteins | sample 7442471 | NCBI WGS metagenome assembly JACCDG01 (sample SAMN15323444, study PRJNA562643) | freshwater metagenome | isolation source: river surface water | place: USA:Blue River Watershed | collected 2017-08-17 | reverse complement strand
CCTTGCTTTTGACTGGGGTCATAAATAACCTTTGAAGATTTTGATCTAAAATAATTCAAAATCCAGACATCTGAAACAAAAATGGCTTGGATACACTTTGAGCTGATTATTCTTTCTATATTTTGAGCTAAAATCAAAGGGTCATATATACAGGGCTGAACCTGACTCAGTTTTTCAACCTCATTGGCATATCGACTGTACATGGAGGCAATATCTATCCCTAAATGATCAGCATTCAGCATCCAACTTTTCAAAAAAGGAAGTAAATACAATTTTCTTTGCTGAAGAGTCTGACCTAAACTTCTCCATACAGAATATGTCCATTGATAAATGGGATCACTGGAGTTCAATTGCTGAATTTTCTGAGCCTGCGCAGAGAATGGCGCTGTCTTGGATTCCGACTCAGCCTTCACAAATTTTTCACAAACTTCAGATAAGAACGCCAAGGAATCCATTGGCGAATTGATTGTATCTTTCCAACGAAGACCTCTCAATCCATTCTTTTGGATGCCTTGGTACAAATCATCAAAAAACAGATCCATCACCGAACTTTCCTGACGAGCTGAAGAAAGGGGTTCCCCTTCATGTCGACAGGACTGAATCCTATTGAGAGCTAATTCCGTCTGTTGATGAAATTCTGTGGATCCTAAATCATACCCTCGATACACCATTTGCAAAGGTTGCAGTATCTGGAGTTTCGTTTTCCAATTAAAAAAAGTTTCTTCATTGAAACTCATCGATTGCATCTGATGATAGACTTGAAGATCTTTTGCAAAATCATATTTGGAATCAGGCAAACTACAATCCCACAAAGGATCAAGACATCTTTGAAGGAGACTCATATTTCGATCATGTTGTTTTTGAACCAGCAGGTAAAATGGATTTGCAGGATCTTCCCATTTTGAAAGGGGTTCTAAAGTTTGTTGAGCTCTTCGCTGATTTAAAATTCGCAGCCCCTTAGTTAAACTGTGTTGTATCAACAGATACCAATGTTGATACATCGAATTTATGGAACTATTTGAAATAGAAGGTGTCGAGTCACTAGAAAAAAATGCGCTGGATTCTTCTTCTGAATTTCTGAGCAGTAAAGACTTTGAGTAATCTTGATATCTCTGAGCCTTCAATCTGAAATCTTGGCATGAAGATAAGTTTTCAAATTCAACCTGAGCCGCTAGGCTTGTTTGAGTTATCTCATGCTTTTCAGAAACCTGCCTTGCTGATATTTTTGATTCTGGCACCCATCCAAGATACCCCATGGATGTTCGAATCAACCACCATGACTTCAGCTCACAACCAAATGTATGTGACAATTTTTCAACGATATCCTGAGGAAAAATCTGCCCTACAGAATCAAAACTTTGATAAGTCTGATTGCGAGTTCGAATTTCGTCATAACCAGATCCCATCGTACTGCACTGATCAGGAGCTCTGAAAATAAGAACTGGGTCCAAATGCAAGCTCACCTTCCGCTGCTGAGGTGAGCTCTGAAAATCTTTTTTTTCAGAGCTCTGCTTTGAAGGTGAAGTCTTCACCTGTACAACCAAAGACGAAGGATTTTTCTCTTTGTTTATGACAGGAACTTGAAGATGATCTTCCTGCAAAAGACCTTGGATCATGTCCATATAGAGTTCTACAAAAAACCCGAAATAATTAACCCTAGGATTTCGCCCAGCTTGTTTTGTTTCAAAAGCTCGCTGCTGCTCCTTTCCTAAGTTGTATAGGCTGACCAAAACACCAGGATTGTTTTGAATCATAAATCCATGTTGTTTATAAACATTCTGACTTTTCAAAAGCAATGCGGCGACATATTTTACAGATTGATCCGGCTGCAAAAGAGCTTGTGCAATTTCACCGCGATTTCGCAGGGGGCGATTTTCCTTGTGGGCCATCATTGGTTCGACAACCTCTGCCGTGCCTGTATAAATTTGCCCCCATCCAAAACTAAAGGATATTGCTAGAAATTTTCCTTCCGAAGCTATCCCACTTCGCACCAAATCTTCTTGAAGTTTATCATCCACATGAACATTTAAACTGTTTTCCGCAAGCAAGCTCCCCGCGATCGCTCGAGGGTCAACTTCATAATCCTTTCCGGCTTGTAAAATTTCAGAGCGAAATTTTTTTATCAGAAAAAGCATATCCTGCTTAGGAGCTTTCATGGTTCCGTCCCAATTGACGAGCTTCTTGCAATTGGGATCATAGGAACAAAGAGTTTGAAAAGAAACCGAAGTCACAGCCTTTGCTGTCACTTGAAAGGCAAAGAATGGCCCACCTAACCACAAAAGAATTCCCAAGAATGATTTGAATGGAGTCACAAGCCCTCCTAAGGCTTAAACCCTTCTTCTTCGTCGGGGTCTTCTTCGTCATCAGAAACATCTGTAGACTCAGCAGTTTGAGATGGAACATCCACCTTTGGTGAAACTGGATTTGATGTTTTGGTTTCTGATGAAGATTTCGTAGGATTTTGAATTGGACGAACTGCTAAATATTCCATCGAATTGAGATTGAAATCCAGAGGAAGAGTTGATTCGTCTAAAGAATGACTTCCATTGCTGCTGACTCGACAATGAGTTGATTCCGGAGATGCCTCAAAATTAAAATCCTTCGCAGCTAAAAATGATCCCTGATATTTCACTTGCACTGTCAAGGTATGCGACCCTCGCCTTTTCGGAGTACAATACTCAATTGTCATATTCGCAGACGCCTGCTCCTTCAAGTGTGCCACAAGTTTTTTAAATATAGCTTGTAGATCCCCCATTTCTGAAGCATGAAAAGCGCCTGATGGAGATAACTTTTTAATTTGTTCCTGATTCACTTCGGTTCCTACGGTGACACCATAATGATTAAGAAGACTTCTCTTTATTGTATTTTCCACATCCAAAGAGGACATCAAATCTGCCCGATCTGTTCCATCTGTATAGACAATCAGATTCGTTATATTCTTTTGAAGACTTGAGTCTCCGACCCTGTCAGATAATTTCTGCAACTTGATAGTTAAAGAGTGTAGAGATTCATTCAGATTTGTTGATTTATCGTAGCAGTACTCTGAAGGACATTTTAAATTTTGTATCGATTCCAGTAACTGGGGAAGTTGTTGCCTAGCTATAAATGTGTATCCTGGAACCAAACTGCGATACCCTAAACGCCCATCAAATGAAAATAATCCCAACCGAAGTGAAGTATTATCTGCAGAACTGAAATAATCGCTAGCAAAAGCTAAAACAGAACTTTTCAACTTTTTAAAAGAAGCCTCATCATCAGCCACGCTACCACTCAAATCGATCAATAAAGCCGTATTTAAAGTCACATTCCCCTTCAGCAATTGAGTCCCCGCAGCACTTTCAGATCCCGAAACAGGCTGACCATCCTCCAGCAAAACAAAATCCTTAGGTTGAAAATCTAAAATAAATTTTTGACTGCTTTTTTCCTTAGCCGAAACGCTTATTTGAATAGGCTGATTGTAACGAAACTGGGTCGTTTTAGAAAAAAGAACTTCATACTCTTTGCAAGCGCTGAGGCTGATCAGCATGAATCCTGCAGCTATCATTTTAATAAGTCGTGTTGAAAACACCTTTTGGCCTCCTGAATGAATCGATGAAATCAGTCTTTAAGCAAAAGATATTTGAATTGCCTAGTTAATTTTTGAGAAATTGAAGAAAAGATAGGCAGAATAAGCAATCTTGTAAAATTTCTTTTTTCTTGGACTATTCTTAAAATCAAGACGGCCAAAGGGTGTTTATTGCTAAGGGGGGTGCGATTTCATTGGCATTGCTTTTGCTTATCTGTTGTCCGGTGACAAAAGGATCCCACAACAAGGGTAACTAAAAATAATTTCAGGAGATTATATGAAGTTCAAAAATACGCTTTTATGCCTTCTTTCTTTGCAGTTCATTGGATGCTCGAAGCCCCATGAGCAATCAACGACAAACGATTCACCTCATCATCAGGAGGCTTTGAAACAAGATTTTCAGTCTAAATTTGATCAAGAGTATTCAGATCTGAAAACCAAAGATCCTGATATCTATGATCTCATGGAAAAATCCACCTGCATCAAAACCGAGAGTTGTTCACAAGAAATAGTTACTGCAGGCGAGGCTGCCGATAAAGCCGAACAAATCATGATTTTCAGTCCGTATTCACTGCCATTATCGGGACTGCTCACCTATAGCGATCGAATTTCTGGAATTTATCTCAAAGAATCCCAAGGAGCTTATAAGAAAATCACCGCACAAACTCCTGTGTCGGCTCCTGTTCATCAATTGGCTCTGATGGCAGCTAATTACCCGGGCTCTTTCCCCAGAGAGTTTCCGACTCTTGGGGGGTTTTTATTACAACACAAACAGCTCTCTCCGAATAATGAAGTGAGCAACCACACCCCGGAAATGCTCTATCGCACAAGCAACTCATTTGCATTTGAAAACTTGGCTTACCATAATCCAGACGTGAATATTGTTTTCGTGGGAGAAGGTCTTGAATTTGACTCAAACAAATGCACCACACCCATATCCAATGAAAAAGTATTAGAACTTGCTCAAAAAGATTTGCAAAAACGTTTTAGGAATTTGAATCAGATCATTCAAAAGCACAAAATCCAATCCATCCTTTTCCCTCAACATTTAAGCACAATGCTGTCAGATGAATTTAGCATTCAAGGTTGTTCTACGAATATTGATGCCGCAACTTCAGAGAAACTAACAATGATGTATCAAAAATTTTTTGAAAAAATCCTACAGAAAAATGAAAATCTTTATATTGTTGAACCCACATTCCCTCAGCCAAACATAAAATGTTATCAGCATTCACGCTGGTTTCAAGTTCGTGGTTTTAATCACTTTGAATCGAAGATTCCAAAGTCAGGTTTGGTTGATTTTCCTGAAGAAATCACTCAGACAGATTCTCAATTTCGAGAATGTATTTCATTTGCAATCAAAAGCGGTCTGAAAAAAAATCCAACATCACAAGGCGCTGATCTTGAATATGTCGATGAAAATTCTTTTGTTCATTTCTTTGAGGGCTTAACAACGATGACTTCATATCCTGGATCAAAATTTAATGCTGCAGAAACAGCCTTATCGATGATTCGTCAAACTACACCGAATATTCCAGCAAATAGAAAAATGCATTATTTAGCTTTGAAAAGTTTTGACCCTTTTCTTCATAAACAATTCATTAAAAATTAGATGGTTTTATGAATAAACACTTAAAAATATTGACACTCATCTTATCAGGAGTCCTTCTTCTTTCCGGCTGCGGAGGAGAAGGAACTCGGCCCCCGACTTCTACCACAGCTTCAGAAAACAATTCTTCCGTGACAACAAAAAGAACACTTTGCTGCATTATTAAGTTTTAGCTACGTGCTTTCACCAGATTCTGATCAGAAAAAGAAATTAGAAGACTGTCGATCTCATAAGAAAAAAATTTCCCCCCTTCAAGCTCATGAGGAAACAATTCAGATTGCATCTGCGACAGATGCATCGTTATTCATGCAATTGACAAAGATCTCACAGTTACCTCGACAAAACCCTCTTCAAATATCAATAACAACTTCTGTTTCAAAACTACATTTGAATCCAATTTTGTCTTTATTTAATAAGAAAAATCCTACAGTTTTTTTTCATTGCGTAAAACAGGTTGTTCTCCAGCAACATGATCAACTGTGTACACCTATCAATATTGGGATGATTTATTCTTCTAGTGAAAACTATATCATTCGAAGATAGAATTTTCATCCGACGACTGAGTCGGATTCGTTATTCATTATTTTCGGGATAGAGTTTGGAAAGTTCGGACGACAGAAGAGATTGTGATGTTGGACGTATTTTTAGCATGACCTGCCGAAGATCATTTTTGGGAAGTAAAGATCCCTTCGGAACTTTTTTTAATAAGTCGATCAAGGTTTCGTCTGATAGTCTTTGATCCAGATTGAGATAAATAAACTCTTCGGCTCCTAATGGATTCTGAGGATTGATCAACTTTGAAGAAGTCAACGCCACTTCATAATAGGACTGAACATCCTTAGCATCTAAGCCCTGACTATTCACTAAAAGTTCTGGTCTCATTCTATAAGATGCCAAGGGACTTTGAATCAGAGATTGAACGTAAGAAAGACGATCCTGGGATTGCAAGTAAACAGATCCTGTCGCCGTCCCTGCGTAAACGCTCTGCTGAAGATTCAAACTCCAGTCTTTGTGCTTTTGAATTCTTATTTGGTAATCCTGTACTGATTTCTTTAAGTCACCTATTTGAGTATGTACTCTTGGTAGAGATCGACCCAATTCAAAAAGTAATTTTTCACCGGCCTGAGGATGAGCTTGTAATTGATCCATCACTTTTTTCTTTTGATCGAAAGAAGCATTCACATGTATCAAAGATCTTGCCAATAAAACCAACGAATCCTGCGTCACTTCAGGTGTTTTCATTATTTCGTCAGAGACTTTTTCAAATGCCAAACCTTGAAGACCAACTGTAAAATAAGATACGGCCTGAATAGAACGTGGACCTCGACGGTGATGACGAAGAACCTGCATAGCAACATTTTCCAAATTCTGCGGCTGAATCTGCAGGAACTTTCCAGACAAAGCTGTCATCAAATCTTGATCTTGAGCTTTCGTAGATTTGATCACATGGTCAAAAAGATCTCCCTCGCGTTGAAAATTAAAGAGTTTGGTCTGTAAATCTTTAAAGTAATCAGCGTCAGAATCTAAATATATTTCAGATGACCTTACAGGCATCTGATCCCATTGATCTAGAACCTCTTGAGTTAATTGATGAATAAATTTTCCAGAAACTTTATTTTTATTTTTTGCCAGATCGCTAAGATATTGAGCTAAGACTCGAAGATCTTGAATAGCTCCTTGCTTCCATCGACTTTGTAAACCAACCCAATCCTGCTCCGTCAATGTCGGCATCATCTTTACCCAAGGCAATGCCAATTCAAATTCTCCATTTTTATGATATGTCAGAGCCAAATCAGCAGCGGCTTTTTGATACTCGGCAGTCGAAGCTTTCCCTAAATACGCAAGCCACATAAGGTGACGACGAAGTTGCTGCAAACATTCTTTTTGCTGGGGACATTTTGGAATATCTGAACATGGAGATGACGTTGGTGGTTGTGAGAGGTTTTTCATTTGTGGGGATTCTTGAAAATACAATTTGATATCTTGAATGGATCCTCCACGAGGAAGTCTACCTGAATCCGCAATCTCTCGAGCTAAACTTGTTGCCAAGTATCCATTGACAGACTTCCCATCCACTGTCGATGCCAAAAGAATATGCTTTACAAGCAAGGGACGCGCCTTTGCTGGAAGTGATTTTTCAATTTCCGAACCATGAAGAATATCTAAAATATTTTTTACAACCACCGTCACCTGTGGTGCCGCAAAAGAAGTACCATTAGTGATAGCCTGAGCACTATCTCCACAGGAGCCACCTCGCTTCTGTTGGAGTACTGTATTGATTTTAGCATTTTCACCCATGCTGACTTGAATATTTTCAGACGGTGCTTGCAACGAGGCCTCATCAGCCAAAAACCAATCTGTACCGTCAATTCCTTGTCCTCCCACCTGTAAAACATGAGGGACAATATCCATAGTTCTTTGTAAGGCTTTTTTAGAGGACGTCTTCTTTTCGCCTGAATTCCCAGAAGCTTGTATGACAATACAACCTTTCTCAATGAAGCTATCTGATAAATATGCAGCTACGGGAATCTCAATATCATTGATGGAGTGATTCATACTCAGATTGATCACTCCTGCCCCATCCTCACACAACTGATTCAACCCATCACTAAAAGTGGAGGAGTCTTTCAAGTCCTGTTTATCAATAATTATATCAGATCCTGGTGCAAGATGATCAATCACTGATGCGACCGCCGTACCGTGACCCTCGTCATCTGAGTTATCCTTCATCAGACCCATCATCTTCGATGGGAATTGAATTTTTGAAGCCTTAAATTTCTTGGCTGTTTGACCATCCAGTCCTGTGTCCATAATTCCAATGCGCGTTTTTGATGGAATCTTCCACTTCTTGATTTGTTCGTTCATCAGATCATTTCCCATCATCATATCTTCCCAACCCATAGCAACGCCTGAACGTGAACATTTGTTTGTTAGAGAACATGGCATCTGGTTTTGTGAGGATGCTGGATTAGAAATGAATTCTTGAGGCAAAGTCTCAAGCTTTGCTTTTGGATCTTTCAAACAGTCCAGGCAAGTGGACTGCCCCTCAATTTTCGCATCTGCATTCCAATGGACTTGCACAAACTCTCGAATTTCATGTGGATGAGGTTTTTGTTTTTTCAGCTGCAAATAAAGTTGTTCATTCAATCCCTGACGACTTTCAAGAATTAATGACTGAGGAGTACGACGCACAACTTTCATTTGTGCCGGGACCTGGTACTTTGCAGAATTCTTGCCAGGAAAAGTTAGCACAATCTGATAGACTCCGAGTCGCTTGATCTTTTGAAATTTTTCAGATGGATATAAGATTTCATGAAATGAAATTCGCTCAGATTCTTTGCTTGTAGAGTCAAACGATTTGCGCCCTTCGTGGTTTTGAGGCCACCCCAGACATAAATAGAAAAAAATCCAATAAGGGATCGATCGACATAATTTCATCTACCGAACTTATCGGAAACTTTTGGATTTTACTCAGCATCCTCGACCATTTTTTAGAGTGAAAGGAACTCCTGGACCATGGGGCAGATTTCTGGCTAGGATGAAAGATCAGGGGGATTTTATGGATTGTTGTTATTTGCCAGCCATCAACTCTGTCAGATTTGCTTTCAAGATTTTGATATTGATCTATGGTTTGATTTTTATAGGGAGTCCAAAAGTTATGGCAAAAAATACATCGTTATCCGAAAAAACAAAATCTGAAGTTGTGGTACTTGCCGGAGGTTGTTTTTGGGGAGTCGAAGAATTGTTTCGTACCTACCCAGGAGTCCTTGAAACCCGCGTTGGATATTCTGGCGGTCAAGTCGCAAACCCAACGTACAATATCGTGAAACTGGGAACCAGCGACCATGCGGAATCGGTCGAGGTCACCTTCGATCCGAAAGTTCTGAGTTTTGAAAAATTACTGCTGTATTTCTTTAAGCTGCACGACCCAACAACGAAAAACCAACAGGGAAATGACCGGGGCTCTCAGTATCGATCCGTTATTTTTTACAGAACAGCGGAACAACAAAAAGTAGCTGAAGAAGTGAAAGCCCGTGTGGAAAAATCAGGCGCATGGAAAAAACCCATCGTCACAGAAATCCAACCATTCAAAGAATTCTACCCCGCGGAAGACTATCATCAAAAATACTTACAAAAAAATCCCGACGGCTACACATGCCACTTCGTTCGGGATTTAAAGTTTTAAAAAACAGAGCCGCAATACGATACCCACTGGAAAATTTTATTTCTTGGTGATCTTTGATCCTTGTGCATTGTCCGTAGATGGGATTTTAGAATGTCCGTGTCGTTCATCCAAAGTATTTCGGAGTCAACTCCGAAATACTTTGCAGTAACTCGGAATAGGCTCCGAAATACTTTTTGAGAAAATTTATGGGACTTTCATCCAGATAATTTTTTATACTCTATTGGACTTCTTCATCTGACTTCATTTTCAGACAAAATACGGGATCGATACATAGCTGGTAGAACTCTTGTTTCTAACCAAATAATCTGAATTTTTTTTGGAAACTCTTCCCACCAAAATGTGTCGGAATGCTTTTCTTTATGTTTTCTTTTTAAATTTGCAAGCCCAATACCCAGGGATTTTTCTTTGGGATTCTTGGCAGTTGATCGTGGGCTGAAACTTTGAACTTTTTCATTCAAGCTTGATTGGTAGACATCGACGACCCATTCGCTGATTTCAGCAATCCACTCTTCGTCAGTACGCTTTCTCTTTTCAAGAATTCCTTCCTCCGCCCACATCTGTTGAACATCTTCAGGAAAAGACTCCCACCAGTTCTTAGAATCTTCTTCTTTTTTGATGCGTTGTTTGTGGCGATCCAAAGCTCGAGCAAGGGATACTTCATTTGGATCCAAGGCGTCTATTCTTGGAGTTCGAATAGGCTCGCCCTGTTCTTTCAGCTGACGGGTCCAAGTGCTCAGCTCCGAAATCCAAGTATTTTTGTGCTTACGAAAAGGCCTTTGAGCATTGGCATCGGTGAGAATATTTTGAACTTCCGCAGAAAACATTTCCCACCAAAATGACAAGCTATCTTCCTGCATAAAATCTTGCTTCAGACGTTCTAGGGCCTGAGCCAATCTTACCTCTGTCAAATTTGTTGAATGCAACTTAGGAAGAAGTTCGGGGTGTCCTTTTCGAAATCGATCCAGAATGAAATCACTGATTTCCATCAACCACTGCTGCGGTTTTTTGGAAGACTCCGGCAAGATTTCCAGATGATCCGTAGGATGATTCATCCCATGAAAGAGAGATTCACATCGATCCAAACCATGCGCAGAAGTGACCGCAAATGCCACTGTCGCATAGATCATGACAATCCCATGAACCAGAAAATGAATATGCTGTAGGAACCGACTTAAAAACTTCATAGATTCTGGAAACTACCTTAATGGAAGGTTCTTTTCTAGATGTTATTTTTCTGACAGCTTCCCTGAGCTCCCCCAAGAATCCCATACAATAAGTGAATATTCTGCTTTCATTTCCAAAGCGGAAAACATGGCAACTTTCATTCGAAACCATATTCGCGCGAGGGGGGCATATTTTGCCTCAAAGTGACATTTTATGGCTGTTTTATAGCAGTTGCAGATAGGTTACTTTATTTCTGCGAGAAGAGAATTCAGTGCTTGTTTGGGGTCTTTTGCTTGCAGCAAGGGGCGGCCGATGACCAAAGCGTTGGCGCCAGCATTCAGAGCTTCTGCGGGGGTCATTGTGCGATTTTGATCGTCGGGAGGAGTTGCCGTCGCAGCGACCTGCCAACGTATTCCCGGAGTCACACACTGTAACTCCAAATCCTTCACCCATTTCAGCTCGTGCGCCGAACACACCAGTCCTTTTAATCCGGCTTGTGCAACCTCTTCCGCTAAACTGCGCACATGTTGCGAAAGAGGCTCTGGACGATAAATACGTGATAGATCCTGGTTCGACCAGGAAGTCAAAATTGTGACTGCTAAAATTGAAAAAGGTCTTTGCTTCTGCAACTTCGCTTCCAGCTGAGCAAGTTGCTGCAATGTGGGAAGACCGCACATCGCATGCACAGTCACAAAGCTAGCTCCTCCGTCGAAGGCTGCTTGAACCGAAGATAACATCGTGCTTGGAATATCAAAGAATTTACAATCCACAAAAACAGGAGCCCTGGCTGCAATTTTTTCCACAGCCTGTTGCCCGTAACGATAAACAAATCGAGGCCCCACTTTGATGGAACCCACAGAATCCCCCAATAAATCCACAAAATGCCAGGCCTGATCCCAATCATCCACATCCAATGCCAACATCACAGGATTTTTCAAAAGTGAAAATGCGGAACCTTGAATCATTGCCAACGACATCCTAAGGCTCCTCAGAAGTTTTATTCGTTTCAATTCCGTAGGACTTCATTTTTCTGTGCAAATAACTACGTTCCAATCCAATAGATTCCGCCGTACGACTGATGTTCCCTTGGTTTTCTGCAATTTTTTTCAAAAGATAATCCTTCTCAAAACGTGCACGAGCTTCTCGGAAAGTTCCCTCTTCATTTGTTTCACTTGTCGAACTGGATGTTGACGGAGGCAATCCTGCGAATCGCAAATCATGAGCATCGACAAAATCACCAGGAGTCAAAATATAAACACGTTCAATAAAGTTTTTTAATTCACGCACATTTCCAGGCCACGCATATTTTAACATTAAATCCATAGCCTCTTCTGAAAATGACTTCAAAGCCAGTCCCGTCTGATGAGCCATGGAATCACTAAAGTATCGAACCAAAGAAGCTATATCCTCGGGATGGTGGCGCAACGGAGGAATTGGAAAAAATTGAACACACAGCAGATCCAATAGTTCCTGATTGAATCGTCCTTGCTGCACTTCTTGAAAAAGATGGCGTTGAGTAGAAACCAAAATTCTTACATCACTGGATATTTTTTGCCGCCCACCATATCGAGTGAAACTTTTTGTTTTCAAAAATTGAAGCAACTTATCCTGAACATGCCCTGGCAATTCCGTAACCTCATCTAAATATAAAGTTCCACCATCTGACAATTCCAATTTTCCTTTGTGAGCAGCTTGAGCTCCAGCAATGGCTCCCGCTTCGTAACCAAAAATTTCAAGCTCGATCAATTCCGCAGCCACAGATTTGCAATTAATTTCAACCCAAGGACGGCCTGCGCGAGGACTTGTATAGTGGATATTTTGCGCCACCATGTTTTTTCCAGAGCCATCTTCTCCCTGTAAAACCACAGGTTCATCCAAGGGAGCCACTTTTGCGATCAACTGCTTCAGCTCCATCATGGGAACGGAATCTCCCATCAGCGCAATATTTTTTCGCAAACGATGCAACAATGTCAGCTTTTCCTGCTTCTGCGCTTGAAGCTGCAAGACGTTTTGAACGGTGATATAGATTTTGTCCATGGACAAAGGCTTTTCAATAAAATCCCAAGCTCCAAGTTTGGTCGCCTTCACCGCTGTTTCAATGGTGCCATGACCAGAGATCATGATAAAATCAATTTGTGGATAGGCTTTTGCGGCAAGAGCAAGGACATCCATTCCATCCATTTCACCAGGCATCCAAATATCTAAGAACACAACTTCCGGTTGAAACTCTTTGATTTTTTGCAATCCTAAAGCTCCGTCGGCTGCCGTTTCCACAATGTAATTTTCATCTTTCAATGAAGCCGCCAAGACCTCACGAATAGGAGCCTCGTCATCAATAATCAAAATGCGATGGGATGTCGTTGTATTCATGAAAAATCCTTTTCTTGATTATTCTTGTGCCATTTCAAAATCGACTAAGTTTAATTCGATTTTACGGTAAGTCGATAGAAGATTTTCAAATTGCTCACGTGTGCCATAAGATCCCTTAATATCTCGCGTAAATGATGTGACGGCTCCGATGTACATCCAAGGTAAACCCTTTTTTAACATTTGATCACCAAGATAAGTAAAGACAGCTTTTGCCTGATTGATGTGCTGATAATAAGGACTTTCCGGATATAAAATCCCACGAGCCTTTGGAAAGAATGTACCGGCAACAAGCTGCCCTTCTGGGTTTAATAATTCCAAACTTATCAGATCCCCCTGATGGAATGATTGAGTGTACTTTTGAACAAGGGCGGGATTTAAAAAACGATTGCTTGAGGCATCTGTCCCTATTCGCTCTTGCTTTTTCAATTCTTCCATCGCTTCAAAAAAATGTTGATTCACAGTGAAGCGATAGCCCTCTCGAAGAAGCTTGCGAAGATCCGCTCGATTGCGCTTGATCGTGGAAGAAGAGGCCCATTCTTTTTCCAACGAAATATAGGCCGGAAATCGAGGGTAAGTCCAACCAACTTGAGCAAATATTGGCCCCTGTTCTGTTTTTGAAAATTTCATTTTCTGCACATCAAGAATCTTTTCTAAAACATCCTGAGAGACAAAGGTCATAACACCATCATGAAACTTTCCGTGGCCATCAAAAGAGCCACCCGTATTCATCACTGCCATCCCATGTTTATTTCTAAGAAAAAATTCCTTCGCTTGATCTTGAGTCAAGTCATGGGATAACTTTTCCGAAGAAATTAAGTAAAGACCTTTCAAACTAAAATCTGTGATGGCACGATCATGCTCTGCCGCCTGTTGAAAGTTTTCAGCAAAGTAGATGCGCATTCCCCAATAAAGATACCCCTGCTGCGTCGCCCACTGTTCAAAATGAGGTGTTGTTGGAAAATCCGTCCCTGCAAAACCACGATAGGTTAAAGTCTTTGCCCCATGAAGTTCCTCAAAACGAGATTTGAATGTTTTTTCAAAATAAAGAAAATCTTCTTCACGAGTTGACTGTGGTTTTTCAGAAACTAAGGACGGAAATAAATTTTGACAGTTGATTGGGTTTGCAATGCAAGATCCTGAGAAAAAAAAGAAAGAACTGCACAATATGATCCACAAAAAATATTTTCGCTGAGAAAAATTGAGAAATTGTCTATTTTGCCACAAATAATTTTGCATCGATCGTCCCTTCAAAAAATGAAGGAATCCTTATCCCATAAGGTGTAAGGAAGGGCAACTCTCGTTGCGAAAGGAGTGGAGTTAAACTCCACCCTTGGACTGAAACTTTTTAATTATGCTTGTTTTGAGGGCGCCGTCTGCAAAGGGAATTCCATGACCATTTTCGTTCCCTTGGGCTCACGCCCCAAAGCACGAATGAATCCACCGTGATCTTCGACGATTCGCTTCACGATCGCAAGCCCCAGCCCTGTTCCTTCTGATTTTGTGCTAAAATAAGGTTCAAAAACTCGACTTCGCTGCTGTGCTGGAATTCCTGTCCCATTGTCTTCCACACTTAAACGTAAAATTTTAAAATCAGCCGCATAACTGCTGGTCAACCAAATTTGAATGACAGGCTCTGACTTGCAGGCAGCAATCGCATTGTCGACCAAGTTTACAAATACCCGTCTTAATTGTTCATGATCGAACATAAATTCAGGTAAGTTTGGATCCAACTGACAAATAAATTCGACTTGTGGATGACTGGTACGAAATAAACTGAGAGCCTCTTGCAAAACATGATTCACATTTCCAGCCGTTGGTTTTAATTGTGGCAATCGGGCAAACTGACTAAATTCATTGACCAGGTTTTTCAAACCTTCCGTCTGCGCAATGATCATCGATGTGCACTCTTGAAATGCTGGATCCGAAACTTCTTTCCCAAATTTTCTTTGCAATCTTTCCGCAGATAACTTGATGGGAGTCAGAGGATTTTTGATTTCATGAGCAATTCTTCTTGCAACCTCGGACCATGCCGCCGATCTTTGAGCATTCAAAATCATTGTCATATCATCAAAGACTAAAATCTTTCCAAGATCAGTTCCAGATTCATCCTTCAGCATGGAAAGAGTCATTTGCAGGGGAATTGTTTCTCCGTTGATTTCTAGTTTTAATTCGCGCTGGATACTTTCAATTTGATGATCTTGCATGGATTTAATCATTTCTGCAAAGATTCGAAAATACTCAATCGTTAAAAGTTCTTTCACCGGTCGACCAATAAAATTTTCAGGTTGAATTTTTAAAAGTCTGCCTGCATGACGATTGATGGTTGTGATCATCCCTCGAGCATCCACACTGATGACTCCGGCACTGACACTTTTTAAAACAACCTCGATATACCGGTTGTGCTTATCTAAATCTGAAAGAGTCTGCTTCAAATTTTGATTGGCAGAGCGAACTTCTCGTTCAGAATTTTCTAAATTTTGAGTCATTTGATTGAAGCTTTCCACAAGACCTGTGATTTCTTCGCTTCCCGATCGAACTTCCACCAAAGTATAATCTCCACCTGCAATGCGTTTGGTGGCTCGACCCAACTGCACCAAAGGAATTGCCAGTTGCTTCGCCAAATAAAAACCAAACCAAGTTGCTGCAAGCAAAATCACCAAGGTCATTAAAAACAAAACGATTAAGTAAATAGACTTTAAAGGATACTCCAAGGGATTGACATCACGAAACTCATCATAGGCACTGGTGATATCTTTCATTTTCGAAATCAAAGATAAAGGAACAAAACTATTCACCACAATGGCACCGCGATCACTGCCCTCTTTCACCGGAACGATCACACGCACCAAATTACCTTCATCAAATTGATGGATAGTGCTGTCTTCCACTTGAGACTTAATTCCCTTTTGCAAAAATTCTAAATTCGCCTTAGGGATTTCTGGAATTGCTTCGTCATCGGAAAGAACCACCATTCGTTCCCCAAAGACTTTTGGATAATATTCAACGGCATCAAGACTGAATTGCTTCAACTGATACTGCAAAATTTTACGAACTTGCGCAGGATTTTCCGCGTGCGAAACTTGATTCGCAATCAGATGAGCAAAATGGTAGTTTTTCTTTTTTGCATTAAAATAATAGGCTTTTGTCACTTCTAAGGACGACTTCAATACTCCCGCCATTTTGACACTGAACCATTTATCAAAACTACTATTGATATAAAACACAGACGTCATAAAAACTAAAACCGTGGGAATAAAACTGAAAGCCACAAACGCCGCAACCAGTTTGGCCTTCAAGGAACTTCCGAAGATCTTCCCACGACGTTCCACAAAGATTTTTACCAAGTTTCTAAAAATCATGAACAAAAGAAACAGCAGTAAAACAATATTAAAGTTCACTAATCCAAAAAAGAAAATGGAGTGAACAAAAGGCAACTCGTGACTAATGCTGAAGAGTCGAATTTCAAACCAAGTCAGCAAGGAAAATAAAAAAGCGACAAGAAAAACAATAACAACTTCGCGACGACGCTTGCGCTGTTCGCGAAGTTCCTCTTGTTCATCCCATTCAAAAAAAGAAAATAACTCTTTTTTTTTCGACATCTGATCTGCCCCTTATTTTTTAAAAAGCTTTTTCTTTTTTTTCTTTGTCGAAGATACTCGTTTTTTTTTCATCTGCTTCAAATCTTTCAATAGATTCATCAAAGCTAAGGATTCTTCTGCTAAAATAGACCCCTGCTTGTCAAATCCAGAAGGCGTTGACTTGCCAAAGAATAAACCGTTCAAAATTGGTTTCTGAGTGCGCAAAGAAATTTGAATCAGATGTTTCTCATAAACCGGTCTTAAATCCAACAAAGGACAAGAGCCAAACACAAGGACAGCATCACATCCCTTCCCTAAGAGTTCCTGAGTGACTAAGGGAAGTTCGATCATTGTTGTTACGGCAACAACAAAGACATCTGTGTGAATCTCTTGCAAAGAATCTAAATATTGGATTGCATTTTCTTCCTGTTTTTCACCTATTCCTGGTTTTAAAACAGCCATTCCGATTTTAATATTTTTTTTAACCATGTCCAAGCCTACACTTAGCATTTTGCACTTGGCAAGTTCAGCCGCTTCAGGTTCAATATTTTAAGAAGGAGAATGAAGTATGACAAAAAACGTAGGTGGAATTGATCGCGCTTTAAGAATTATTTTAGGTCTAGGATTATTAAGCTTAACTGTGGTGGGACCTCAAACTTTATTTGGACTGATTGGGATTGTCCCTTTATTGACTGGAACATTCCAATTTTGCCCACTGTATCCTTTGATGGGATTAAATACTTGCCCTCATCACAAAGAGGATTCAGGCAAGGCTGCTCACTGATTTTTGTAGAAAAATAGAGAAATTAATTTCCTCCGCCCGGATTGTACCAACCATCATTGCTGTTCGAGTTATTATTTCCATTGGAAGCTTGATTGGAACCAGAATTAGGCTTCGATGGAGCCGCTGGAGCTTGCGGAGTTGTTCCTGCTGCTGGCGAAGTCCCCACAGGAGCTGCTGGAGGTGGCTTCGCTGCCGTAAGTTCTTCGATCGTTTTGAACATATAAACTCGCACGCCACGAATATTGGGCTCGGGATTAAATCCCTTCATTTTTTTAGCCAAAGTTCTGGTATCCCCGACACTGACAACTTCCAATAATCCCAAGGCCGTTGTTTGAGGAAAAGATCCTTTGTATTCAGAATTGCAAGGCTCCCCATCCCACTCCACAACTTCTCTGTAAGCTATCAACTGATCTCCAACTTTCAAACCGCTATCCAAAACACCACCACCATTGATGATCACATGATCGTCCACATTATGTAGCACACGCGTGTACCATGGATCTGTGGATAAATCCGATGCAATTTGAGCAATGGCACTGCTTAATCCATCAAACACAACTTGAGCCAGTGGAGTTTGCCTCCAATAGCTGGGGCCAATTTGCAATCCAGCAATATCCAAAGAAAAATTCATACTTTTGATTGTTTGTTCCGGAGTCTGATGAGACGTCGCCATCACACGACGAGTGATGGGATGATAAGCCACCATCGTTAAATCCATCTGTGCTTTTTGCACATCATATCCCATCCCAATACCAGCCACGGGTCCCCAAGCTCCATTCGGAGAATATCCAAGTTTTAGTCCTTTGCCGCTGACCATTTCAAAACCAGAAATGCCACCACCGATTTTCAAATCATTCATTTCGACCAAACATGAAGAATCCGAAGATAGATGCCCTGAATAATCATTCAAATCTGTTTTCACTAAATTTAAAATATTTTGATCTGCTGGAGTGGGACTGGATGTTTGATAGTTCAGTGTAAAATTTCCTGACTTTCGTAACACATCATACATCTGTGAATTTGCAGCAAAAGCAAAGTCGAAGCGGCCGCCATTAGGAAGTTCAATCGCAGCTGCATCCACACGGCCAACTTCGACCTTCTTTCGCAAAACTCGTCCTTGAGTCGGTTCTGGCTCTTGCTGTTTTTGATTGCAAGACTGATTCCCCATAGAAAATGCCGCAATGGAAATCATGATCGCCGATCTTAATAATGTATTTCTCAACAATCCTTGTGCTGATGCCATGAAGGCCTCCTTGTGACCAAAGTTTTGTTTTCAAAAGTTCTGTTACAAACTGGACTCGTTGAAAGTCCTGACAACTTCTCGGCTTGAAGAAAAAAAAATAAAGGGAGTCTTTTATTTTCCAGGAAGAGCGAAATTTCTTACCTAAATGCGCGACAACAAATTGTTTTCAAGTTCGACGGATCTTTTTGAGACATGCTAACTACCTGATCTTCCAGAACTTCTTTTTTTCAAAAAAAATAATTTTATTTTTTTTGTCCAAAGTTTTGACTGAATTCTTATCTCTTTTTGACCATTGTTTTGACAAAGTCTTAGAACTTGGACCTTCGATGAATTGACGGAATTTTTCTGCAGTGGCAAGCTAGGATCACAAATGATCTCAACCTATTTCATGGAGGAAATATGGATTTAGATAAAGCAGTACAAGCCCATGTCGCTTGGAAAATGAAACTTTCTGGATATTTTAAAAATCCAGATCAATCACTCAAAGCATCTGTTGTTGGAGCCGATAACCAATGTGAACTTGGCAAGTGGCTGCACGGAGAAGGCAAACAATACGCCTCTCATCCAGAATACAAAAAATTGATCGAGGAACATGCTAAATTTCATCGTGAAGCAGCCAATCTGATCAATAAAGCTGATCGTGGAGAAAAAGTGACTGATGAAATTGCTTTTGGATCCAATAGCCCCTACTCCCATGTTTCAAATACAGTGACTCAATCTATTTTATCTTTAAAACGCAAAATCGGCGTTAAGGCGGCCTAAGTCTTCTCAGTTATCTTCGGCTTGGAAGCAGACATTCCGCTGAGCTTCTGAGCTGATACACAGTCAAGTGTGGTGTGTTCCCATGCTGAAGCGCTTTGTTTGATTTTTTAGGATGGATCATTCCCTGGATTTAAATCAGGAATTATTTTTCGCTCTCGCAAAATCTGCAAAGCCTCCACCGACAAGTATTGCATCCAATCCATGGATCCCTTTTCCTTTTTCCGCAGATACCATCTGGCCATCTGGGATTTCTCTAAATAGGTTGGAAGACAATTTTTTTCATTTTTATGAAGAAGGATGTACTGACTTAATTCGTCAGCTCTTCTTCTTTCGACTGCATACTGAACAGATCCCTTCAAATAATTTTTCTCAAGAACCTCAATCGATTCTTTTGATAAAGGAACCCACCAATCTTCTGGATGATGATATTTAAGATGAGCCAACCAGTCGCCAAGTTCATTGGATTCTCGGGTGCGAGGCAAAATCTTTTTCACATCACTTTCATGGGCATGGG
>JACCDG010768002.1_pt1 | contig 19776 bp, 30 predicted proteins | sample 7442471 | NCBI WGS metagenome assembly JACCDG01 (sample SAMN15323444, study PRJNA562643) | freshwater metagenome | isolation source: river surface water | place: USA:Blue River Watershed | collected 2017-08-17 | reverse complement strand
TCCACACCTGGGGCGCGGAATTTAATAAGCGTAAGATCTGAATATAATAAAGATAGGGCAGAAGTTTTATTAATGAAAGCAAAAAGAATTATAGATTCTAAAGTTCCATTAGAAAAAATTGGCGGAAGGGATTTTTGGAAATGTAAAATGTGCTCTTTTAGAAAGATTTGTCATGAATAATTATGGAATAGGGCCAGGAGTTCTTTCTTTAGAAGAACTTGTGGAAGAAAATAAAAAACAACGAGAAATGTTGATACAAATGGCAGAGCGTATGTGCTCGCCTCCAATAACAGAAACTCAACTACATTTATGGCAAGCTATTGGAATATTGAACACCATCCCAAAGAGAAGCCGGTATTATAAACACGCTCAAAAAGCCGTAGAGGTTATCCTAAATGCAACTCCGCCCGTATCAAGAAACAGCAGTATCTTCGACGCTTGAGTATTATGCATCTGGGAACGAGATGGGATGTATCTCAATTCCAACTGGCTGCGGCAAGAGCTTTATCCAAGCTGAACTTATACGCCGTATCCTAATGGAATACCCTCATGTACGTATTTTATCTCTTTGCCACTCGAAAGAATTGGTTAAACAAAACCACGACGAAGTGCTGTCACTTTGGCCAGCATGCCCTACTGGCATATATTCTGCTGGATTAAAGAGACGCGATACATCCCAAGTTCTATTTGCTGGTATTCAGTCAGTCCATTCTAAGCACTTAGAGATAGGCTACCGCGATCTTTGCATAATAGATGAGTGCCACGCTATAAGTGGAAAGAACTCTGACACGATGTACCACAATCTGTTCAAGGATTTGAAAGCCATCAATCCGCATATGCAGATATTTGGCATGTCGGCCACCACCTACAGGCTGGACAGCGGGAACCTTGTGCCAAATGTATTCAAGAAAATCATATACGAATACAACATTATTGACGCCATCAAAGAAGGGTACCTTTGTGAGATTATATCCGCGCCCACCAAGACATATCTAGATACAAGTGGCGTTAAGATTGTGGGCAAGGAATACGCGCCAGGAGAACTGGAGCGCGCTGTGGATAAGGAACACCTAACAAGGGCTTGTATCGATGAGGTTATTAAGAACAGCGAAGGCCGTAAGTCATGGCTTGGCTTCGCCGCAGGGACGTTGCACGCAGAGCACATCAACGATATTCTGAATGAACGCGGTATTGACTCTAGGTTCATCACAGACAAAACGCCCAGCTTTGATCGGGATGATTGGATAAACCAGCATAAGTCAGGCCAACTTAAATGCTTGGTCAACAACGCGATCCTCACGACTGGATACAATAACCCAAGATTAGATTTGCTATTTTGTATGAGGCCAACGCAGTCTAAGGGGCTGTGGGTACAAATCTGTGGGAGAACCACGAGGCTTTTCCCTGGAAAGCAAAATGCACTGCTTCTAGACTTCGGCGGCAACCTAGATCGTCACGGACCCATAGATAAGATTACAGGTGATGACAAGAAACCAGGCAGAGGTGGGGACGCCCCAAAGAAACAATGCCCACAATGCTTTGAAGCTGTATTCGCGTCATCTAGATATTGCCCATCATGTGGGTTTGAATTTGATATGGAGCGCGGGTTAAATATTGAAGCTCAAGCTAGTACAGCGGCAGTTCTATCAATCCAATTGGATAAGGAACAGAAGAAGGTGGAGCAGCGCAATGCCAAAACATTAGATGATTTAATTAAGCTGGGCCGGGCGAGAGGGTACAAGAACCCGCTCTATTGGGCAGAGTGTATTATGAAAGCTAGAAAGAAATAAAATTACACAACAAATACATTGACACTCTATTTAATCTGATTTAGTGTGTTTATATAAGGAGAAACAAAATGAACATCTCAACAATGCTACTAGGACACATGGCCCGCGCGGATGAAGATAAACTGAATGATATGCGCCAGGTATGCCAAAAGATTATGGCTGTAACAGAAGGCTATGATGAATTTGTTTTGCTGTACGATGAAGCACAAGAGCAAGTCCGCGCAATAGATTGTCTTATTTCTGATATCCGCCGTGAAGATGCTATTGCAGAAAGCAACGCGAAATATAGAGAGGACCGACCAAATGCCTGAGTTAATAAAAACGCCTGGATATTCAAACATCAAAAAGGGGAAACGAAATGAAAACATTTACAGTTTATAGACCAAATGTTCCGACTGATACGCACGATGAAAACCAAAGGAACTCGCCGGACGATCCGCAGTTTGAAGGTGTTATTTTTTCCGACGGAAAAGTGGCAATTCGTTGGTTAACAGCTAAACGATCCGTTTCTGTTTGGGATTGCGTTCAAGATGCTTTTGATATTCATGGACACGCAGAATACGGCACTTGGATTAAGTGGAGCGATAATACAGAACAACAATATATTGGGCTTGGCGTATTTGTGGATAGATAAAAATGATAAAAGAAAACATCGAAAAAGCAAATTTAATTGGAGCATTGCTTGTTCTTAAAGGGACCCTGTTACAATGCGCCATATTAATGGATCAATTTAGCGATCAGCACGCCGCTGAATTACGTGGTGCGGCAGATATGGCGCAAACATGGATTGACGGATTAGATGAAGAAATTTGGAGTGATTAAAATGACGCTTGACGAATTGAAACGGGAATTGTGCGGCGATAACGACCGTGCATACGAGCAAGCAATCATGGCCAGTACCATGGCCAGTACCATTGATTTACTCTACACCAAAGGACTGCTCCACGTTTGGAATTACGACATGGATGGTGCGCCGAAGGATGGGACGTATGTTTTAACTTTATCTGATTGGGGTGCGAATGAGGCGTTTTGGAACGGCTATACATGGATTACTGCTATCCAATCTGGTTCAGATGAATACGCACCGTTGTGTTGCAAACCAACCGCATGGATGCCTTTACCTTCTGCCGATGGAGGTGAGTGATGACAGACCCAATCGTTGACGCTGTGTGCGCTAAACTACAAGCCCGCAGTGCTGTTGGGTTAAAGAAATACGGCACGACGTTAGCGGATAATCCGGCCACAGTTAAAGAGAAGCTTGTTCACATCCAAGAAGAGTTGATGGATGGGGCTAATTATGTTGAATGGTTATTGCAGGAGAAAGAAATGCCAACACCAATGACGATTGAGATGGAAGTAACAAAAACCCCAGAAAACGTTACTTGTGTCCCTGCAAGTAAAATAGATGATAGTCCGATTGAAGCATTACAAATGGTCTGCAATGCGTTTAAAGAATTAAAGATATACGGCATTGATTCACTTATAGAGAAAATCCGCGCCGCCCTGCAATCGCCACGGGTTCCGGTGATTGATGTAGGAGTAATGGCTATGATTGAAACAGCAAATGAAAATCCTAGCGCATTTTCACATGACGCACTGGCTGGAATTATAGCCCGGGCATACGCCGAATTACAGAAGGGAAATTAAAATGGATAATATAATTGAACTACCAGTTTCACATGACTGTAATCAAGTAGATGATAATATCGTTTCAAAAGAAGACGATGATATTTTGAAAAAATGGGTAATGATTGGACACCACTTCTTTAGTGATAATGTTGGCGAAATTGTTATACCTGTTGAATGTTGCTCTATAACTATAAAGACAGGTTGCGACAACGATTTAATAATTCTTCAATCCCCACATGATGGGTTACAGGACGAGATAAATCTTGGACAGACTATTGATAGGACTGACGCATACCGCCTTGCCGGGATTTTAATAGCATGGGCAAGTGCAAAACACTTACATGCCGAATTACAAAAGGGGGTTTGAGATGTACTGGCGCACTTCAAAAATAGACGTAAATAACGAAAAGTTGCCGGATGATTTAGTTGTTCCGGAACTTTATCTTTCAACGGATGACTACGCACCAATGATAAAATTTGATCTTGAAGATAGTTGTTACCCGTGGTGTGTTATGCGCCCTTTTGGATTAAAGTACGGTAGTGAATTTGTTAATCGTTTTCAGAGCTTTAAAGAGGCGTATGATTTTTTAAGCGACTTGTTAGAAAAGGAAACTGGGACATGACGGAAGAAAAAAAGCCAGACGATGCAGAATTTGAACGTGCTCTTTCGTTTTTTCTGGGGTCATGCGAGGCCCAAGAAGTTGATATGTGGGACAGATTTGATGTTATAAAATCTTATGCCTACGGTTATAAAAAATTATATTGGGATTTGCTTGCAAGCTGGGCAGATTTAAAAGTTGAACACGGCGTACTTATGGAACGCGCCCAGCCAAAATATAAACGGGTGGATTTGGATGAAGATAAATGTTCCGTGAAATTATTTTCTAACTATGGGTCGAATTACTCAAGAGGCTACAATCAAGCCATCGACGACATCAAATCCAAATACGGCGATCTTTACACAATTGAAAGGGAATAAAAATGAACACGCAGGAATCAATTAAAATACTCGACCAATTAATGCGATCAGAAGAGCTACATTACGATACTGAGGCAACAGACGCATTGCACCACGCCATCGAAAACATGAAGCGGGGTGTGCCGGAAGGTTGGCAGCTTGTCCCGAAAGATCCGACATTAGAAATGAAGATCGTTGGACGAACAACGCATTGGAAAGCAGTCGAAATATACAAAGAAATGCTATCCGCCGCACCCGAACCACCACAAGAAAGGAAGGATTGATATGTTTACAAATTTATTAAAGGCCGCAGTCGGAACAGTTTTATTACCCGTCGATATTATTAGGGATACCATAACTCTCGGTTGGGTTATTACAGACGATGAGAGTGCAATAGCAAATAGACTAAAAGATATATGCAATAACCTAGATGAGGCTACAAAATGACCCACACAAAAAAGGAATATCAGGCGGCTTTGGATTTATTTAATCACGCTATAAAAGTTTATGATTACGAACCTGACATAGAAGCTGTTCTGACATTGAATAATTGCGAAATTATCCGTTCCGCCCTGCAACTCGCCATTGATTTGCAACCGAAGCCGATTGATAAATTGCGGTTAAATTCATCAGGCCCTAATTGGGATTTTTCTGACCCTGTATTATTTAGAAGTGAATACAAAGAGACGGGTATAGTTAATCATGATGTTGGTCGCGTGATGATTGATAACATGTTGAACAAAGCCGAGTTACCGGATAATAAATATTTGCAATACGATCGGATAACCCACTTCTACGACATATCAGCCCTGCCGAAACCACAAGAAGGGAAGGATTGAGATGTCAATAATTTCAATTATTGCAATTTGTTTGTCGTTTTTTGTTCTGGGTATTCAGACGGCGGCTTATGCGTTTGTACCTGACAGATTTCCATTCGACCCCTATCTGTTCTTTGGGTGGGTGTTGTATATCGTTGTTGTAATTTTATTTGATGTAAGTGGAAAATGACCCAACAAAACACGATGCCGGAACTTAAACCATGCCCAATGTGCGGGGGCAAGGCAACACTATCTAAATGGGAAAGTCCTGTCGGAGTTCATGAAGAGGTCCGTTGTTTTAAGTGTGGGACATCAAACCCAATTGTAAAGTTTTGGAACACCCGCACACCTGACCACACTGATCTTTTGAAACATGCGCGACATTACTTGGATGGTGTCGCACGTATCGAAAACGGTAAAATTTATATAAGCGTTTCACATTTTGGCTTGATTGAAATTGGGGATGTGATAGAATTTTGATGTCACTCCTGCCATACCCGGTGGTTGACGCCATTTCGTAGCACTCTTGATCCGTAGTGTTGGTAAAACGGATCAGCCTTTCTTGGTGAGTGCTGGCTTAGGCCTTATAAGACACTGCGGATTGGGTTGAGCCCGGTCGGTTGTGGCCAGCACTCTCTTGGATAGGCGGCGTGGATGGACACGCAAGGTTAGAAAGCGCGCACCTGGGCGACACCCTGGCAACGAAGTGGCCCAAGCCGGTATCAAGCCCGGCCCTGTCCTTTAACCCTAGTGTGGAGGCTATGATGGAACTAAAGTCGCAGTGGAATAATAATTTCATACAACCAGAGAGACGGCAAGCTGCGGAAGCGGCTATGGACGAGTATCTTTTAGAGCATTTTGGTTCAGCATCTTCGGCGTTCAATTGTAAAGTATCGTTTAATAATACCCATAAGCAGCCAAATCATCCATGGAACATTGCAATTGTAAAAGGGATAGCTTTATCTACTCGCGGATTACCCCCATCATCCTGCACAAATAAAGGATGGGAAGTTAAATTCTTTGACAATTAACATGGAAACAAAAGACGACATCATCCATCGCTTGCAAAAAAGATTGCAGGCGGTGGAGTTAAGTTATTACGACCTTCTTGAAAATTTTGACGTTCGTGTTAAGCTAGCCTGCAAGTCAGAAATAAATAAAGCAAAGAAGCTGGAAAACCAGCTAAAGGCCATACAAAAGATTATCGTGGGGAAACAGAATGGACGAGACGATTGACTTTATGGACTACATCATTGATGTGTTCATGTCAGACGGATTTGGCGTAGAATTAAACAAATCCAGCGACGACGGCATCATCGTCCGTGTCATGGTCCCCGAATATCCATTCCACCAAGTCTCCCGTTTCTTCCCATTCAATTGCCGCCCATCCGAGGCGGCTTTAATTTATTGGGATCTATCTAACTCGATCAGAAGGAAAGAGCGTCATGCTGCCAAAAGAATGGCCTGAACAGGCTGTTGAGAAATTAAAGTTTCTAATCAAAGATGGGTTTTCTGCAAGGCAAATAGCGGACAGGCTTGGGTTTTCCAAGAACTCTGTCTGCGGGAAGGCTCACCGATTAGGCCTATCAATTGGCAACGGTAACAACGTCATGTCATCCGTTCGCGTTGGGCGCAAGAAGCCTATTAAACAGCCTAGATTATTGTCTGTATTGCCAGATAAAGGTAAATGCCAATGGCCTGTAGATGACGGATGGTGTGGATGCAAGGCAGAATTTGAAAGGCCATATTGTGCTGAACACGCTAAGAAGGCGTATAAAGGGAAGGTTGAATTTGGTGACGACGAGTTAAAAAAGCTTCTGGGGCTCGATTAGGGCCCAAACGTTCAGCCAAATAAATTAATAGGGGTGTATTACCCCTTTCTTGATTGCAATCTAGGCAAGCGGCACTTCGGTTAAAATGATCTTTCCCACCATGTGATCTTGGTAAGATATGCTCAACTGTGGCGGTATTATGCCGCCCAAGTTTCAGCGTCATCTTACCAGAACAATAGCAGCAAAATCCACATTGCTCATTGAACAAATCAACAATCTGGCCTTTACGTTGGAATGGTTTGCGCTTATGTCTCGACATAAAATCCTCCATAAAAAAACGCCCCGAAGGGCGTTAGGTTTTACTTGATTTTTCGCACCGCTTTTACACGGCCATACGCGGCAAGTGCGCCACCGACGATGGTGACAATCTCACCTTCGAGCCCACCAAGTGAGCCGGTATCAAAGCCAGCCCCGTTCAACACGGCACCAACAACAGCGAGCAATGCACCCCAGATCGTACGGGATTGCAGGAATGATTTGGTATCTTGAGTCATGAAAACCTCCTATAGGTTAATCCAGTATAGCAAGTTTGAACTCTTTTGGCAATGTTTTACGAAGACGATTTAATGTCAGCCCAGAGTTAGCAATCCCCGGAACACCATTGAAATCTGTAAAATACTCACCAACCAAAACACAGCCTTGTGTGTCTTTAATTGTGTTCCCGGCATGGATTAAAATAGCGGACCTATTTGGTACATTGTTAATAATCCAGACGTCAGGATATTTTGGGCTTGAATATTTATTAACGGAATATTCACCGTAAGGTATACAAGAAATCGATGTTTTATTGTCATTCCAAGGGTCCTCACAGGTAACACAGATGGGGCGGTCATTGTATATTAAAACACCAAATGTTCCATTGTCTGAACTTAACACACGATGTAAAAATACTTTACTCATTTCTTCCCAGTCCTAAAGTAAACGCCGACAACAAACAAGACAAACAGCCCGCCAACAAACCAGTACCGGTAATCCCCACCTGCAACTACACCGGCCCCGCCGACCCAAAACAAAACGTCTGTGATGCTGTCAACAATAGCGCGGCTATTAAACACCTTGTATAGGTCAAAGCCTTCCTTAGCCATCGCAACGCCTAGAACAGTGATAAGCCAATAGGCCCCAGCGAATGTAGCAATCAAAGCACCGAGAAACGCGTGCGACATCTGATTCGTAGCCCAAGCGTACCAGCTTTGGCTTTGGTCATCAGGTGTCATCAAATCCTTGAATACTTTGGTAATTCGTTTCACAAAAACACTCTCATTGGAAATTCAGGGTCTTTAGCTGTGCCATCCGGGTTCGTCACAAAGAAACGCGACGGGTCTCCTAACGCGGCGGCAATAGCGGGATTGGATGCAGCGGCCCCAACAGCAGCCTCGCCAACGGAGAACGGCGTACGCACATTGATATGCACGTACTTCTTGCCATTTGCGTCTTTAAGGATCTTGCGTGTATCCGGCTGGCCTTCTTCTGGTGGTGTTCCGACAAGCTTATAACCAATGTAATCCCACGTAATTCCTTGTGCAGGGATAACAGTGCTGCCATCAAGGGTGATAACACCCATAGCTTGAGCGAGGCCCAAGAGGGCGGGGTAGTCTTCTTCAATACAGCGTAATGCGTTGTCAATCATGGTATGTTCCTTATGTCGTTAGGGTTTGTAATTGTGCGTCCGATGGGGACGCTGTGTTGTAGTATCGTATTTGTTTAATCCATCCACCCCAGTACCCAGTACTACTAGGTTCACTACCAGTGTTTAGCGTTGTGTACCCAGAAGTCGGAAACGCGACAGAAGACGACGCGACAGCCCCACCATTAAGAACCATTTTCTTTGTTGGGCTATTTAATAGTGCTGCAAATTTTGTGTTCTGGAAATCAACAACAGCGTTTGCAGTTGTCGGTAAAAAGCTCGAAACGCCGCCGATTGCCGTCCTTATCTGGGTAAGTGAAGACCCTGATTTAATTAATGACAGCGCGTTATTCGAGGTTCCGTCATTGATGCTAATAGCCCTTTTTGCTGTGCCCGTGCTTGATGTTGGCACAGTCTCCATATATATAACGCTTTGTTCTTGGTTAAACCAAGAACCGGTGGGCATTGTTGCAACGTCATTAGCCCTTGTCGCCGCCGTCCCGAATGTCGGTGTGACGCTATTCCACCCGACACCCGCGCCGTTAAATAGGTATATAACATCAAATGAGCCGGTGTGGGTGAAGATTGGCAATCGGCCAGCGGTTGATGTGTTGATAGCCACAACAATACATCCAGCACCACCAGTAGGCGCAGCAGAGCTAACACACGTAAAGCCTATGTGGTAAACATTATTGGCCAACTTCTTGATAAACGTGTCTGTAATAGCCGAACCAGAAGCTGTGATCGTTCCAGCTATTGCGTCAATATTCATGTAAGTATTTGCAGCATCCAACGCCCAGTTGGCGGATGTTGCAAGCTGTAAATATTGTGTATCCACATAAGCAACAATTGCGGATACGGACCGAGACGTTGATGCGCCCGGCGTTACAGGCCCACCAAAATAAAAGTGTGGCGCAGACACGCTATTTCCTGTGTATCTTGCAGACGACCACCCGCCAAGATACGTTGGCCCGTTTGATCCTGTTCCGTCTTGGAATGTTCCGACCGAACTACTTAAGCTAAAACCCTGCGATATGTCGTTTGAGCGCGATTGCTCAACAAGAAGACCTAAAGATTCATGTGTGAATGGGTCGTAATCGAACCGTGGGCCATAATAGAAACTAGATGTGAATGACTGAACATAATTCTTAGGTGAGTCAGGGCCAGTTCTTTCAAGCTGCGGAAATGATATTTTGATGTACTCATCAACGGTGACACCAGCGTCAACACGTATCATGTATCGAGCGCAAGCACGTGCAACAGATGCGCTTGTAAATTGAAACGTTGTCGAATACCGGCTTTCAATCCCAGATGTGATAGGGAGTACTGACTCTTGCCCAGCAATACCAGTTAGCCCAGCATCCCGGCCTAATATGTTCAAGTAACTTGCTGAACCGGGCGAATTTACCGTCCGCAGTATTGTAGCAGATAACGTGTATGACTCACCGTTTGATGCAGTTGGGCTTGATGTTGGATCACCAATTTGGATGTTCGGGAATTGTTGTCCAATAGCCGTTCCCTGTAACCTAAAAATAACGTAATTCGTTCCGACTTCTGTCACGGACCACGTACATTCTGATCCGTTACTTAAACCCCAGTTTGTCGGAGGGGTTGTTCCAACAACAGCCCCTGCCATAGCAGAGTTCACAATCAAGTTTGCGGGAGCCCAAACTAAACGACCTTGAGAATCGAACTGCATGGCATTAGACGCGCGATGGACGGATGTGTAGGGAAATGCCGTCTCACCTAATGCGGAATCGTAATATCTTTGACCGACGAAATCATGGTACAGCGTTGGGATTGTACGATTAACAATTGCCGATCCGCTGTTATACCATTTGGCTGTATTTGTTTTTGCTGCGCGTGTTCTAATCATTATATTTCCTATACTGTCATAGCCTGAATTTGAGCATCAGACGCAGAAGCGTCAGCGTAGTAACGGATTTCTTGCAACCACCCACCAAATGTGTTCGAGCTTGGAATACCAACAGTTGATCCGATTATGCAAGTTGTAATACCGCTAGAGGGGCCAACAGTAGCATTTGTTGCTGGAGTATCCCCATTTGTGGTAATACGTTTTATTGTTGTTGAATACGTACCGAGTGTTTTAAACGCAACATAATCTGTTGTCCCTGTGGCCGAGTTTGGATTAAACGTTGCGACGCCGCCAACTGCTGAAACGTTTTGTATTCTTTGCGATCCAGACCGGGAAAGCTCATATCTGTTATTTACTGACCCATCATTAAAATTTATAAGCCTGCGCGTATTAACTGTGTCAGATTGTGCTGGAACGGCGCGCATAAATATAGAGCCCTGCGTTTGGTTAAACCAAGGAATAGAGCTTAATGTAAAGTTATCAGAGGCACGGGTTGCAGCTGTCCCGTATGTCGGGATGAAAGATGTCACCATGCCTTGGCTTTCGGTTTGGTGGCCAAACGAAAGCACTGTCAAACCTGTTGATGTTGTGGCAAGTAATCGTGTTGCCGCCAAGCTATCGACAATAGCAATTAAACAAGATGATCCAGATGCTGTTGTGTTTGCCGTAAATGACATTCCGAGACGTACCCACCCGTCTGCCAAAACTTGAGCGAACCCACTGCTAGCAATAAAATTTGTTCCGCCCGTCGCAAAGGTGTTGGTGTCAAAGTCATAGTTAATGTACGGCGCTGTTGTGGACGGTGTGTTATAGAGAGCAGATGTTGTCATTTGAACATAGCGCGATGTCCCACGCTTTACAAATGCGGAGACGCTGTAAGATGACCCTGCTGTTGCTGATATTGAGCTGCCTGCGTAATATGCAAATTGGCTTGCTGGTGCTCCCCCTGTAATAACAGCAGTGTCAAACCCCCAAACTGGGGTCCCATCAGTTACTGTTGTTCCTGAAACAGCCCACCCTGTAGCGTCAGCAGTAGAATCCGCAATTAAGTTTGTTTGCTGTGGTTCAACACGCAGGCCGCGGTAAGCCCCTGTAATATTATCATATTCAAAGCGCGGTAAATAAACAGCTGATCCGGACGTGTTGAATTCTGGCCGCCAAGATTGCGGCGATTGCGCCCCAGTCATTTCAAATATGCAAGATGCGACCTCTATAGTTGCGCCATTGCCAACGCGAGTGGTGCTGCCATTGGCATCACAAGTTGCAATAAGCACGTTTCCGTCTGTTGTGTTTGACCATGAGTTCAACCCAGAAAGAACAACGCGCATCCAGCCGCCACCAACGTCTTGGATTGTCGCTGTTGTGTTTGATGCTGGCGCACCTGAATTAATAGTGTATAACGCTTTCTCGCGCAAGTTAATCCAACAACGGTTTTGAGACGATGTTGTGATTGTCGAGTAGATAACAAACCGAGCCCATTCGTGATTAAAATAGCGTAAGTAAATTGATGCGGTCATATTAGCGCCCACAACAACAGCTTGGCCACTGATTTGACACCCAGCGGTGGGTGTTGGTGTTGTCCATGTTATATTATAAGATGGCGATCCTGTTGGTGCGGTATTTCCGCTTAACGCGATTGTTCCATCGCCACCTATTGACCATGAACTAAATGTTTGCCCACGTGAACAAAGTTGGTGTGGAGCCCAAGCTAGGCGGCCTTGTTGGTCAATTGTCGTGGCATTTGAACTGCGAAGCGTTGTAACAGGGAAACCGCTGGTTTCGCCATTAACAGAATCCCAGTATTTTTGATTTGTGTAGTCATGAATAAATGAAGGCAAGACGCTATTTAATGCGTTTGCCGGGTTATCGTACCAAGGTGCTGTTGCTGCTTTAGACGCACGTGTACGGTTCATTTAATGTACTCCAAATATAGAAGCTAGTGCCTTATTCTTAATAAAAAAAGCAAGGGTAGAAAATACTATACCTGCCCCCGCACCCATCCATGCGGCTCTTTTAACAAGCCCGTGGGCGAAATCATGTGCTTCGTCTGCGCGTTTTTCGGCTTGTACAGCGCGGTTATTGGCCGCCACCATGTCGTCTTTAAGCTCATCAAAACGACGTTCGGTGTCACGCTGGAATTGTACCAGCGTGCCTTTGATTTCACCAAGTGTTTGACTGATGTTGTCTGACATTACATTATTTCCTTAATGTTTATTGAGGAAACTGCGACTCCTCCATATCTTCTAGCTCCACCCGCCCCATTAACGGTTAATGTGCCAGCACCAGACAAACCAGCTCTTACATTAAAAGTTGTCGCACTAGTTGTGCCAGATGTCATTCTATGTCTAAAAACAACTGTATCCATAGCGTTTGCTGTAGTCCCAACGTAATTCCCAACTGCCGCAATAGCGCTTGCGTTACTATCTTGAAATAATGCAACTGTCACTTGGTTTACCGAAGCAACGGAAACCAAAAGAACAACTTCAATTAAAAGCGTACTTGTGGCGCTTTTTGGCGTTATCGCTTGCGATAAATATTGGTCGCCCTCTGTGTTTTGCGGGATAGTGTCGTCAAATGGAATTTGCGTTGTGCCAGTCGCAACGGCGCCAGTCTGATTGCCAACTATTTGTAGGCAATTTAATGTCGCCCCACTCATAGACAGTCCAGTGCCTAATGTAATTGCTGCAACGTTACCAGTTGAGCCACGGCCCAATAATTGAGAAGCAGATAACGCTAAATCTGTAGGCGTAGCACTTGACGCAGTAGCGTTTACTTTAATAGTGTTAGCGGCCATTGTTGCCAACGCCGAATTAGCTAACCCTGTGATTAATCCTAGTATTGTGGATATAGTTGACTTCTTTGTATTATTAGAATCAGACACATCGGCAAATGGTATGAGATCTGTTGATACAGGTGTAGCGGTTGTGGCGGCAGCTGTGATGTTACCGATTGATTTATTATTCCACACACCAGCGTTATAAACCAGGCAATCGTCAGTTTGTGGTGATGTCAATGAAACATTTATACTCCCCAAAGACGCAAGCGTCACAGCAGAAGGCTTACCCAAAGCGTCAAACGACAAGATGGCATTGGCTCTAGCCACACTATTCGGGATAGTTCCAATTGAAGCCGCAGGGTCAGTTGTTTCAAACTTTAAAGCGTAATCAGTCAACGCTTTAGTTTGCTGTGCCATGATAACTGACTTATCGAATCCAGTCTCAATTGTTGCGGCAGGAAACGCTGTATTCTCTTGGTAGTCTTGGCCTTGTGTGTATGGAATAGACCGTTCAATCGTGATACGCACAGTCGCTGCTGGAGCAGATACAAAGGTCACATTACCTGTTGATCCTGAACCACCAGACACAGAATAATCCGTTGGGGATGTCAATGTCGTCGTCACGCCAGTCGCAATTACAGTGCTTTTTACAGTCAAATCTGTTGAGTTGTAGAACTCATATGGAAAAGCAAAAACGGTTGTAACACCGTTTCCTGTATATTGAACTGGGGCGTAGGTGGATGAAATGGTCATGGTGTTTATTTTACCTTATTCTATAGAATATTTCAATCAATCTTCTGTCAGTAATTCATTTTTGATCAACGGCTTCATAAATGGGATCGGCAATATATCAAGCATATTTTTTGCCCACGTATCGTCAAACTCAACATCTTTATTAGGGTCAATAGCTTGGCCAATAGGTCGGATGATAGAACCTTGTATATCCTGTAGTTTTGTCCCAATCGGGCCTAAGAACGTGCTTTGCAAATCCTGCCGTTCGGCAAATTTTGCCCCGCCTGATTCCAAATCAAATAAAGTATTCATTAAATAATGACCACCGTAATCTGGTAATCCACCAACCAATCCAGAGTTTGTAACAGCAGAGTAAACAATTTCATCAATATCTGTTGGCGGAGGATTGCCTCGTGCAACTTCTGCGAGCATGTACGCAGCAGCACTTAATCCAACATATGCTGTAATATTCATGAAATGTTCAGCATCATTACGCTGTAGTGCGGATATACCATAGTTATGTGTTGCCATAACACCCCATGATTTAAATTGAGTAAATAGGTTAGCACCAGGCACGTGAAACAAGTGAGGTGTATCACCGACGCCTGGGTTTTGAGACGTTCGTAAGTTGTCACGTGTTAAAGCGACTTCAATGAGGCGGCGAGCTTCTAATGCTTCAGTGTCTACATTTTTACTAAGATAATCTCTGATTTCTTTTTTTGCGTCCATTGCGAAATCATCGCGAACTTTTCGCAAATTAAATATATGAGTGCCTCTAATTGTATCCGTAAGTGCGTTTAATTGTTCACCAGTTTCTTGGTCAAGCGCAAATTCCTTAGACAACGCATCTTTTACAACGTTGGGCAAAGAAGCGGTGTCTTCATCAATGAGACGGGCCAATGCACGATCAGCGTCATCTTTTTGGTGCATAGCAGCTTTAGATCCCGCAGCAACTCGTTTTTTACCTTCCACTTCTAACCAATCAATTAAAGCCAGTTGCCTTTTTAATTGGTCATTAAAATTACTTTTCATATACGTTAATGCTTTTTCTTGATTAACATTAAAAGTATTTTCATTTCCCCACTTTTCCAAATTGAAGACAAAGTTACCTTGTTTTTCCTCGCCATATTTTTGAGCATATTTTAGGATTTTTCGTGCTTGTGCTTTGGTTGATATACCTAAGAAAGCCAAGTCAGTTTTACGTGCAGATGCAATAGATCCATCTATCAATTGTGACAGGCTTTCTTTCATTATACCTTGTTGCGCGACAGCAAACGCTGACCTTACAACAGCCGTGAAAGGTACGTTCCCGTTTAGAATCTGGCTTCCATTATTAATAGCACGCGATCCCCTAGCAAGTTTTGCGGTTATACCTGATCCAGCAATTTCTCTGTTTAACATTTCATCTGCAAAATTATTCATAAGATGATAGTGCACGCCTGTAGAAAAAGCGTGTGACAAATACTCGGCGTCTTTACCAACAAATTGGCGCATTTCTGGCGATGTCGCCATTTGGCCTAATAGACGTGTAAATCCAGGTAACTTCTTAAACCCATGAGTCAAAGTCATAGCAACCGGCTCAACTAACGACGATAATACAACGCCTCCCAAAGAAGTGGCGGCGACCCAATTTCGAGCAGCTGTAATGATGTTCATCACATTTGACCCAAGAAGTGTCCCAGCTCTTACTGTTGTAGCGGCAGTCATATCATCCCAGCCTTTAGTAATAGCTTCGGATATATCTAATTTTTCACGCTCTAATTTTGCGGCAAGTTTTTTATCACCTTTGGAAAGTGCCTCTGCAATTTTTTCTTGCAATTGCTGTTTATAAACATCTATTTCTTTTAATGGTGTTCGGCTGCCATACGTTTTATGGCTTGCAAGAAATGGCATAACTTCTCGCATATACATGTCTTGAAGTTTCAAAGGGTCTGTATCAATAAAATCTGCAAATTCACGAATATCTAAAAGCCTCTCTTTAAATCGAGATGGCAATACTTTTGAGTAAAACGGACTTAATGTAGAATGTTCACCAATTTCACCAGATGCAAATTTTGACGCATAGATTGTAGCATTGGCAATTGAATCGGCATCAGATTCTTCCATCATTGCACGAACTTGATTTATTTCTTCTTGTAAGTCTTCAAGCTCTTTTGCCGATGCTTTATTACGCACCATTGACGTCATTCTGTTTGATAATTCAGTCATATCATCAGAAAGACCAGCTTTCGCCCTAAGAAACATTGGGACAAATTTATCTTTAAACGCGTTAAAATCTTTTACTATTAAATTTCTGCTAAGAATCATCGGCACATAACCTTGACGATAATTAAACCCAGCAACATTTTTTAATTCATTGGCTATTGTATCAAAAAATGAGCGATGAGATTTAGCAACAAGTGATGATGCTGAATCATCAGCTAATGTGTCAGTTGTGTCAGCGACACGTAATATTGCTTGTTTTGTGTCATCATCCGTTATCATGCGGCCAGATTGTTTAAATTGTCTAAATTCATTATATGATTTCTGAATACGACCTTTATATAAAGCGGTGTCCGTGTCGAGGTTATCTCTAACAGACATTATCCGTGGTACACCGGCTTCATCTCCTTGTGTTTTTAAACTGCGACCAAAAAATTTTTCAGCCGTTGTGCGCGATAAATCTTCACTCGCTGTCTGACCCAGAAGGCGTGGAGCAATGCGCCGCAACCCATATGCAACGGTTTGAGCCGGGCGGCCTAATATTTTTGACAGTTCAGGATCTTTTTCGACGGCAGCGGCACCAGCAGATTTTGCTCGTTGCTCAATTGTCACGGCATCATCTATATATTGCATTGATGATTGGTGGAAGTCCTTACCCTCTGTTGCTTTTAAAGCACCAGCGGCCTTGCGACTTACCCATGTGTCAACTGCCGAACCTAGAACAGACCCCATAACACCAGCGGCAGCAATTGTTGTGAGGCTTTCAGCAGCAGACCGTGATTCATTGACATCAGCAACCTGCTGTAATCCTTCATAAGCTGCGCCCGCTGCCACCCCAGAAAGAGCATACGCGTTACGGGCTGCCATTCCCTTAGATAACATTTTAGCTGCGCCAAATCCAGCATATGTTGTTGGATCTGTTGCAAGCTGTGCGACAAATGCGGCAGCGTTACCCGTTAAACCAGAGTTTTCAATACGCTCAAGGTTTTTTTCCTCGTATTCTTTCATTGTGGTGTAGAAGCTATACTGCTCCCAATTTTTCATCGCGCCGATTTGTTCAAATTCTTCTGGTTTATGCTTATTTGTTTTCCACACTTCAACTGGATCAAACGACGGGTCAACATTATCAAAATTATCTTTTGAATCATACGCGCGTAAAATGCGATCTGTATAAACAGATGACGCTACGCCAACTTTATGAGGGATTGTTGACGCGGACACCGCTGACCAATACGATGTATCGTTTTTGTTTCCATCTGATGTTTCACGTAAAGGCACTCGATTCCCAACAGGATATTTAAATCGTGCAGGAGGAGCGTCAGATAGATCCAGGTCTATATAATAATCTTCAATTGGCATTTAAATTAACATCCTTGACACGTGATGTTCTTAACCCAGAACCTTTAGAGAATGTTTTACGTTTGATTGTTTTCATGAATTGTGGATCTTCATACATGCGAACAGGTTGGCCTGTCGTTTTATCATAGACAGGTAACGGCGGTTCATTGGCGTCGTGTGACAGAAACAAAGCAAAAGAAGGTCTTTCGCCTAATTGCATCATGCGTTTAGTTTCACCGTCAGCCAATGCAACTACTGCTTGTCCCTTTAAAAGAGGGCCAATCTTTTCCTGATATTTCATTGTAGATGCTTTTACCCACGAATCTTCATCATACATTGAAACAGATGTTGCAGGGTCTTTTACCGTAATCCCGTTAAATTTCTTATAACGATTATTGATTTCATCTTGGGCCATACGTGCAGCTTCCGACGGCTTAGCTGTGTTCATTTTAGCGGTTGCATATGCTTGTATAAAATCACCTTGAGCGTATGAAGGAATATCAACGCGAACTCTTTCACCGCCCAATTTTTTTTCTAAAAGTATATTTCGTGCTTCTGTTACAGAAGATCCATATAGTTTTTTACCTTCTTCTGTCCCTAGATCGCGCTGCATACTCATCATGGCTTTATCGACACTCATACCTGCGTCCATACGCTGGACAAGAAGATTTGATTTAGCAATTGTGTCGGAAGACAGATTTGTTTTAGATAGTTTAGCAGCACTTTTATTAGCAGCAGATACGATACGAGCGTTAGACGCCGCCTTTTGTAGGTCTTCACTACTCATTAATGAGGGATCCATTTCAAGATAAGACGCCGCTTGATTAGCAAGTTGCTGTGGCAGCTTCCCTGTGGACACAGCCAAATTAATTGTTGCTTCTTCATAAGCCCCCAAGTCTTGATCCTTCATTGGTTCAAGCTCACGCTGATAATATACATCAACTGATTCTTGTTGAGGGGCTTTATGAGTTACTGGATCTGTTATGTAATTCTTTACTTGTTGGACACTTCCAAAAGCATAAATTTCATTTTGTGCTTTTTCTCTGCCATTAAGATATACGTCTGGGTTTAAATCTGCTTTATTAGCTTCAACCCAATCGGCGGCCGCTTGTGGGTTATCTTTGTTGTTTTGGAACACAAGATCCATTTCGCGAGCTTTACCATTTTGCACAAACTCTATTAATTTTAGTTTTGCGCCATCACCGTTAATTGCACCAACAGATTGTGCACCTGCCAATGTTGATGAATAAATTGCAATAGCTTCTTTTGGATTAGTCAAAAACAAATCTTCAGCTTGTTTCCCACGTAATGCGGTTGATTGTAACACATCTGATTTGCGGCGTGCTTGAACAGCATTGCGCAGTTCAATTGTATCTGACAACCCTACACGGCTATATTCAGCTTTCGCGCGTTCTGTAACATTTGGATCATCCCCCATCATTGGTAGATACTTGCCAATAGTGTCAGTATGTACTTTTTGGTATTTAGCTTCGGCGTCAGAGTACGACCCGCCGTTTTGGATGGTATCAATCATTTTAGATTTAGCGTCTTGTAACTCATACCGAATAGCAGCATCAGCTTTAAACTGCTCTGTCTTACGTTCTTCTTCAAGTTGTGCTTCTCTGAACTTGCCATATTGTTGCAAACCATCCGCAATCTCACCAAGCGTGTTGGTGCTAATATCAGCTACAGCATTGTACTGGGATGTAGATGCGTTGATCTGTGGGTCATATACGGGGATTTTCATTAGTAACCACTCAATGTGCGTGAGCCGTAATTAAGTTGTGGGCCGTATGGAGACGAGCTGAATTGCCGCCCAACAGTTTGTCCGAATCCATTAGACGCGTCAGATATAGATTTTGAAGCTGCTTGATTAGTTGATAGTCCGGTAGCAGCCTTAGTAATCCCAGCCAACAACTGTGACCGACCTTCGCGGTAATACGCTTTTTTCTTCATTTGGCCCTGATACGCTGTATTAGCAATATTCAAGTTCTTATCGTATTCCAACAACGCCAAATCCAAAGACGATTGTTCAGCTGTATCATTGAATAACGGATCAAAAGAACCCAGTGTCGCGCCAGACCCAGCAGCAGCAACGGTCTGTTTTCCAGCCATTTGCTCTTGTTCGCGCACGAGACGTGAACGATTAACCTTAAACGCTTCTTGTTGATTGGCAACGTTAGCGGCAGTTTCACGCTTTG
>JACCDG011625367.1_pt1 | contig 19781 bp, 20 predicted proteins | sample 7442471 | NCBI WGS metagenome assembly JACCDG01 (sample SAMN15323444, study PRJNA562643) | freshwater metagenome | isolation source: river surface water | place: USA:Blue River Watershed | collected 2017-08-17 | reverse complement strand
GCTGGAGTCTGCTGTCTGTCGAATTAATCATATATTGAAGATACCCAATTTTCTCCAAAAAGATTTTAAAGAAGTCGGGGAAATTTTGATTCAAAGATTCCACTTTTAATTCTTTTACTATTTCGGCAAAGTGTGAAAAAACCAATACATTTTTAACTTCGATCTCCTTCATAACCTTCTTGTCGTCAATAATTGCAAAGATATGCTTCTTCTCCTCTTTGCGCAGAGATTTGTATTTATCCATTATTCGTACAACATCATACGCATCAAAATTCAAAAACTTGGCAAAAAAGACTTTGCCTAAATTGTAATCATCATTGGGGTTGAATATGACCTTTAGGAGATACACAAGATTCCGAATATTCGGATCATCTAGGATTTTATCTGTAGAAAATATCGTATACGGAATTTGATAGAAATCTAAAATGGTTTTGATATCTACAACATTTTTATTGGCTCTGTACAACACAGCAATCTCACTTGGGGCAACTCCCTCTTTAATCTTTGCTTGAATATCGAGAGCCATGTATAGAAGCTCGAATTTATAATTGGAGAATTCATAAACATTTATTTTGGAATTTTCTTCAATATTTGAATGGAGTTCCGCGCTCGCTTCGAGGCCTTTGGATTTAACAATCAAGCTATGCGCTCCATTTAGAATATTTTGAGTCGAGCGATAATTCTCCGAAAGAGTAATCGATTTAATATCTTTGTACAGATTATTAAATCGTGAAAATGTTTCCGCGCTTGCGCCTTGGAATCGATAGATAGATTGCTTCTCATCACCTACAGTAAATAAATTCGGCCGGCCATTCAAATGCGGAGCATCAGTCAGCAATTCAATCAGGGCATTTTGCCCTTCATTGGTATCTTGGTGTTCATCGACAAGGATATACTGATACTTTTCTTGCATATCAGATTTGAGATCTTTATTCTTTGCGAGTTCCTCTTTGGCATAAAGGATCATATCGGAAAAGTCATACAGCCCACGCTTTTTCAAAATTGATTGATACAAAGAAAATATTTTGCCGAGCTCTTCGGCCTTTGCGATCTTCTTGTTTATTTTTTCTTCTTCGGCAGGCTTGATATCCCCCTTTTTGAATTCGCCGAATTGCCTCTTGTAATACAGGTCATCGCTTGATAGAAGCTCCTTCTTCCACCCCCCTAACTTTTCCATAAACTCCTCTGGATTCAAGCCCTCCTTTTTTATCGCAAGTATTCCATCGGTGATTTTATTCAGAAAGGAAAACTCATCATGAAAAGTTACAAGATTTTCAAATTTATTTTCTTTAATTATTGATTCAATAATTTCCACTCTTTCCAGGTCGCTGACAACTCGTGCCTCTTCTAGCTCTTTAAAATAAAAAGAGAATTCCTTGATTATATGATCGCAAAATGCGTGAAAGGTAAAAATGTTGACTCTGTAAGCTCTGTCGCCTATTGTCTCGAGCAATCTTTCCCGCATTGCAATCACACCTGCTGTGGTGTAAGTAAGGGCCAAAATGCTCTCTGGATCTGCCTGAGTTTTATCCAAAATATTGGCTATACGAAGAGTTAAGATCTTGGTCTTGCCTGTCCCAGGGCCCGCCACAACCATCACAGGGCCATCCTCTACCCCATCTACAGCCTCCTTCTGAGCCTTATTCAATTTCTTATACCCTTCTTCAAAAGTCTGACTATTCATATGAGTATTATACATTAATTACATTGACCTCTAAATCGCCAAACCACTCTTTTACGAATTTGCGAAAGACGGTGTTATCGGCTGAAAGTAATATTTTGACCGAGGATCCTTTGGATAAATTATCTTCTCTTTCTGACTTTTCCATGAAATAAGTTTTGAATTTCTCAGGAATAATTTCCTCTTGCAGTACCCACTCCGTAATTTGCGGGAAAATTTGTTTGAATTGATCTTTGACAATTCCATAGTGCGTACACACGAGCGCGCCTGTCTTTATATCTTTCGGAATTAATTCCTTAAACAAAGAAATATATCGCAGTGTTTCTCCACCATTTTCAATCATCGTCGCGAGCTCCGGCATAGCAATCTCGAAAACATTTTGTGCATCGGGGAAAGCATTCTTGTAAGCGTGCGACATGACTGTCCTCCGTGTGCCGAAAAATACAATTGAGTCTTTATCTTTGAGATGTTCAACTGTCGGCCGGACCACTCCGAAAAGCAACCGTTCGGGAAATTCACTTTCTACCCACTTTCGTAAATCATCATAAATTGTGGAGCTTGTTGTATTGCAAGCGAGCAAGACCATTTTGCAATTTTCCTCTTTGTATAAATGCGTCAGAGCCTTTTTGGCATATCCCATCAACTCATCGACAGTTTTATTGCCATAAGGCACATTGGCCTGATCGCCAAAAAACACATAGTCGTATTGTGGCAACTCTTTCCGCAAGTGTTGTAACACAAGCAATCCCCCCAACCCCGAATCAAATATACCGATTTTCATATTTCTATTCTCCTAGTCGGAAATTGTTTTATTAATTTTTTCAATATATTTATCTGATGTTTCTCCTAATTTTTTAAAATCCCTTGAAGTATATGGATTATCATCGTTACTATTTTCAATACTAAGCTTTTTAACAGAATTTAATAATTCTGTTACTCGTATAATTTCTTCAGGAGAAAATTTGTTTTTAAATATTTCCCCGAGAATATTCGTGATGATTTTTGGTTTTGAAAATAAAAATACAGATTTTGATTTAATTACTTCTCCAAGTATTTCTAAATTTTGTTCAATGAGCGGATGAGGTTTTTCTAAGATATCATCAAACATTTTTCTTGAACAGGTTGGACCACCACAATCTATATGACAACAACCATTACTATTTTGAGTAATTTTATACAAAAGCATATCTCGTTTGTAATCTCTTTGGCCTGAAGTTTCCTTACTCCACTCTCGCAGTTCATTGAAAAATTTCGCGCTTTTCATATCAACACCATTATTTTTTGCATACTCTTCAGGATCCTGACCTGTAGAAAGACAAGCATCAAAAAAGCTCTTGAATGATTGACTGTTTAGATTTGGCTCTTTAAATTCAGGCATATTTATGTATATTATTATATCACTTTATCCAAATTAGTTCCTTCGGGGATTTGGTTAGTATTTTAAAGCCTTTTTTGGTGACTTCTAGGGTGTCTTCTATTCTTATGCCATAGCGATTTTTGACATACAATCCTGGCTCGATTGTTATTATCATTCCAGCTTTCAATGTTGGCTTGGTAAGTTTGTAATACAATTTCGGCTCTTCATGAATCTTTGTCCCTACCCCATGCCCTAGCATATGGATAAAATATTTTGCATCTTTCCCCAAGAACTCGCGGGTATATGCATCAATCATGCCGGCATTCGCGCCGTCTTTTACATTTTGGATTGCGCTGACTTGGGAGATCAGTAATTTATTATATATTTGTTTTTCTTTCAGAGTTGGCGTGCCCATATATATTGTGCGGGTCATGTCGGACATATATTTTTCATAAATTACACCCATATCTATAATCACGAATCCTTTCAATTTGGAATCGGTTGATTGCGGATGGATTTCATTCCCTGCACGCCCACCCGAAGTGACAATTGGGTCAAAGCTTGGTTTGAGGCCGCGATTTTTAATTTCTTGCAAGATAAAAGCTTTCAATTCATTCTCGGTCTTGAAATAAAAGTTCTTGATAATTTTTGCAAAAATCTGGTCGGTGATTTTGCACGCTTGCGCTACCTTTTTTATTTGTTCCTTTGTTTTAATTTGTGCCATATTATTTTTGTAAATACATTATCCAATAATCCCGCTTGTAGAGCTTGCTCGCAACTTTTGCATAACCAGTTTTCTTTTCTAAGTGTAAAATATTAAAATATTTGGAATACATTTCCACAATATCAACCTTGCTGAAGACTCTTTCTGTTAAGTCTAAGTCCTTCATATAATAAGTATCGTAATCTTTCCCTGGGCTTAACTTCAAAAGATTTTTCACATTCACATTGCCATCTTTGCATAAGGCACGAACAAATACATAGCCATCCTTTCTAAGAACTCGATGCATCTCTTTCAAATAAACTTCCCTGCCTTGTTCATCGAGCGAATTGGACGATGTAATATCTAAAATAATATCGACAAATTCATTTGGAATGTCATATTTACTTCCAATATCACCCAGTCGATAATCTACCTCTACTCCATTATAAAAAGCTCGCTCTTGAGCAATTTTCAAGGCAGTTTCCGAAATCTCTATTCCAATTACATTATTCTCCAAACTTGCTAAATAATTTGCATTACGGCCTGTACCTGAACCAAGATCCAATATATTTTTACTTTCCACTTTATATTTTTGTTCTTTTTTCAAAAATTTTAAAAAGCGTAAAGTATCGGCCTGAGGCTTATCACCACCGGTCATTAATTTCGGCTTTTTATATTCGCGATCCCAAGATATACCCTGATGACTCATAATTAAGATTTAGTAATATCCCTTGGATAAAAAATGTTAATAGTCCAATCCATCGCAATCTTCAATTTCTTTGCACCGGAAATAAATTTAAAGAGGTATATCGTACGCCACAGGAACCATGCAAATCGTCCATAAAATCTCACCCCCATTATATTGGCTACAGCTTGCCCATGACCAAGAGATACGAGCTCGCCCTGAGGTTTGTATACGAAAGACAGGAGGATTTTTTGTGAGACAAAATGCTTTATATTTTTGGCAACGGTTTTCCCTTGCGCTACGGAAATTTGCGCAAGCATAGGCAAAGCTCTTCCATCACTAGCTTCAAAGCTTGCCACATCACCAAGAGCAAAAATATTTGGAAATTCTGGAACTTGTAAAAATTTATTTACTTTTATTCTTTTCCCTTGATCCAAGTTTACGAATTCGGTAAAGGTGGGAGTGTTCGGCTTGACCCCAGCTGTCCAGATTATATGTTTAGCCTTTAAAATTGTATCGTCCTCGAGGACTACACCATCATTCAAAACCTCCTTTACCCCAGTATTACCCATCACCGTTACCCCTTTGGATTGCAAAACTTTCAAAGCCTTGTTGCGCAAGATTGGATGGAACATTCCTAATATTTCTGGGCTTTTATTTACCAAATGAATAGAAACCTCTTTGGGGTCAATCAAATTTTGATAGTACTGGGAAAAAGTTTTAAGGAACAACTCGGCGGTCTCTGCTACAAGCTCCACCCCCGTTGGACCTCCTCCAATAAAACAAAAAGATAGTTCCTCTTTACGCTTCTCCGAAGCTTTTATCGTACTTGCCTTTTCGAAAGTGTTGATAAAATTCTCGCGCATTTTAATCGCATCTTCTAAATCTTTGAGAGTGAGGCAATATTCCTCGGCGCCTTTTGTATTGAAAAAGTTAGTTGTTGAACCCGTGGCAACAACCAATATATCATATTGTATTTCCCCCATCGAAGTTTTGACGATTTGATTTTTTGGATTTATTGATTCAATTTCTGCCACCAATAAATTGGCTTTGCTCTTGTAAATCACCTGGCGGATAGATTCCACAACCTGATGATGCGCCAATCCACCAGTTGCCACTTCATGTAGCATTGGTGTAAAAAGGAAGTAATTTGTCCTATTCACAATCGTAACATCTATGTCGTCGCAATTGAAATGGTGCTTCAAATTAAGGTAGGTATACAGCCCCCCAAATCCCCCACCGAGTATTAAAATTTTTGTTTTGTTTTTCATAATTTTGAAAGCGGAGACGGGGGGATTCGAACTCCCGAGGGCTGTAACACCCTGCTACCTTTCCAAGGTAGTGCACTAGACCGCTATGCGACGTCTCCATTCCCCTTCAAACTTTCATTTGAAGGGATAAGGAGCATTCATAAAAATAAAATGCTCCGTAATGCAAAGAACATCTAGGAGTATAGTACTAGAGAAATGCAGTCTTGGCAAAATTTTATCCCCTATTCAAAAGTGCTTTAATTCTATCCTCAACAGGCGGATGACTAGCAAAAAGACTTTTTATTTTACCACTTCCAAAAGGATTTGAAATAAATAAGTGTGCAGTAGCCTTGCTCGCTTTCTTCATTGGTTGTGAATATTGAGAAATTTTGCGAAGCGCATTGGCCAAACCTTCAGGATAACGAGTCAAAAGCGCACCTGATGAATCAGCGAGGAATTCCCTTTTGCGTGAAATAGAGAGCTGTATGAGGGTAGCAAAAATGGGCGCTAAAATTGCCAAGACAATCCCCACGATCATCAGGATACCAGCACCTTTATTGTCACTATCTCGACTTCCCCCAAAAAATTGTGAACGGATAAAAATATCAGCAACAATAGTAATAAATCCAGCTAGGACTACTGCAACTGTCGAAATCAGAATATCCCTATTACCAATATGAGATAATTCATGTGCTATTACGCCTTCAAGCTCACTCCGGTCAAGAATTTGCAATAATCCAGTAGTCACTGCAACCGCGGCGTGATCTTTGTCGCGCCCTGTCGCAAATGCATTTGGCGCACTATCATTGATTACAAAAACTTTTGGCTTTGGCAAGCCGGCGGTAATGCTCAGATTTTCCACGATATTATGAAGCTCACTAAATTGCCTAGGATCAGCTGGTACGGCGCCTGAAAGCTTGATCGCAACTTTGTCCGAATTCCAATATGAAAAAATATTCATCGCCAAACTAAATGCAAAGAAAATATAAAGAATGTAAGGATTACTGTAATAGTAGGAAAATCCATAGCCAATAGCTACAACAATAATCAAAAACACAGTCATTAAAAACCAAGTTTTGCGGATATTTTGCGATTGATGTGTATACAATGTCGCCATAGTGAGCCTACTATAGCATTTTCCATATACTTTTTCAATTTAATAATACAACTATATATTTCAGTGGTCTTCGTTGCTCGAAGGGTTATAAAGACCTTCAAAAATTTTTGACCATTTACTTTCAATATGAAGTACCATTGCATAAGGTAAAAAACGTTCAATTGTAGCGGGCTTGTTTGCAGGAGAATTAAAAAAATCTAAACGATCCTTTTGTGTTTTCTCTAAAAATATTTTAAACCCACGAATATGGGCATATGCTTCTATCCCCTTTTTTGTTAAGACATTCTTCATTCTTCTGTATATATGACTGGTTGAAATAAACAGTATTGTGCTGACTATAAATATTGGGTACCCATTGTGGTACACATATAAATCAGACAATTTTTCAGGCGTCATAAGAATATAAAATAAAGAAAAAAACATTGCAAAAAATAAAATAACTGAAGAAATCCCCAAAGGTATTTCAAAGTATTTTTTAAACCTAGATTTTGCGTAACCATACAAATAGCCTTTTGAGCATAAGTAATCCTCTGTTTGCTCGATAATAGTATTAATCGCTGAATGAGTTGGTTTGTTTGAACTTTTAAGTGCACTTAAGGTCATAGTAGTAGTTGACGCAAAAAGTAATTTAAAAACTTCCTTATCTGCGGGGGTTATTAAGTCATGACCATCCTTAATCATATTAAATTCAAGATCATTTCCGTCATTAAGATACCCAATCTCTATGTATCCCCTTACCACTAAATCCATAATAACCGCAGAAATGTCGTTGCCATCTACTTGACGATTTATAATTGTACCGACATGAATCGGTGACAATTCTTCTGGTGGATCGTATTGTGTAATAATCGGTTTATTTTTTAATACTCGAGGAGTGTCTTTATTGGTTTCTGCTAAAAAGGTAACTAAATTAAAAAATCTTGATATAACAAACATACCAATAAGTATCTTTATATAAGGAAGTAAATCATATGTTTCTATTATCTCTTTGAGTAAGTCCATATTTGTGAAGTAAATATACCACGATTATATCACTTTTTCAATTTAAAAAACAAAAAATACTATTACCGATGTAATAGTATTTTTTGTTTTTACTACTTTGTTTATTGAGCTTTAGAAGCTGAAGCTTGCAAACTCACTTGCTCAAGCACTGGACCGCATACATCTTCTATATGCCTGCGATTCCAAATCATAAATATCATTATACAGATTAAAATAAGGAGTACCACTTGAAGTAACACTGTATTAATTTTTGAATTAGTATCCATAAATATATTATTAGAATTTAACTTCTACTGGATTCTTCGCGACATCACCTTCTTCAAGGTCAAAGAATTCCATTTGGCCAAATTTGAAAATACCACCAATTATATTACCTGGGAATTGTTGAAGTCCTGTATTTAAATCACGCACATTACCATTATAGAAACGGCGTGCGGATTGAATCTTGTTCTCAGTATCTGAAAGTTCTCTTTGAAGCTCTAGGAAATTTGTATTGGCTTTCAATTCAGGATAGGCTTCAGCTATACCAAATAGTCCTGTGATCGCTTGGCCAAGTACGGCTTCAGTCTTTGAGTGCTCCCCCGCTGTTCTTGCGCCCATAGCAGCTGCACGGGCAACAGTCACTTTCTCAAACGCAGTGGATTCATGTGTAGCATAGCCTTTTACTGAATTAACTAAATTTGGGATCAAATCATATCGACGCTTTAGTTGAACATCAATATCTGCCCAAGCTTCTTTTGCACGGTTGATAAGACTTATAAACCTGTTGTAACCAACAATAAACCAAATTATGATTATTGCGATAATGCCTAAAATTATGTACATAGAAAAATTAAATTAATGATTAAACTAACACGAATTAAGTATAACAAAGAATCCTATATTAAGGAAACCCTATTCAGTTGCCTTTAAATCTTTCTGGCCTTTTGTTAGAACTAGAAGTGGAGACGCGAGGAATATAGATGAATATGTTCCAAAGAACATACCAGCTGTAAGCATGATAGCAAATACGCGTGTGCTCTTAGGTCCAAAGAATACAAGTGACAGGAGAACTAAAATAACAGTCAATGATGTCATGATTGAACGAGTAAAGACTTGCTCTATACTAGTGCCAACAACTTCTTCGAAGCTTTTACCATGCATCGTCCGAATATTCTCACGAATTCGGTCAAACACAACAATCGTGTCTGAAACAGAAAGACCAAGAATGGTCAAAATTGCTACAACAAATAGTGTATCTACTTCTGTCCCAACTATACTAGATATTACAGCAAAGATTCCTACTGGGATAATTATGTCGTGTACAAGAGTCACAATAGCAATAAATCCATACTTCCAAGAAGAAACAGGTTTTGAAACTTTACGGAAAGAAAAAGCAATAAAGAATATAATTCCAAGAGCAACGAGGATAAATGCTATCAAAGATTTACGCGCAAGCTCTGTCCCAACAGATGGACCAACGGAAGTGAAAGATTTCTCAGTCACATCTTTACCTAATGCTGTAAGCAGACTGACTCTTTCACTCTCTGTAAGGCTTCGAGTCTTGATAATGTAACCATCATCCCCTGTCGGTTGAATCAATGCTTCCCCGAAAGCAAGTGGTTTTAACGCTTCTTCGATTGCTACTTGTTCTGGACGAGCGCTCGTATATGTAACTTCCATTTGTGCCCCACCTTTAAAATCGATTCCTAAATTCAACCCAAAGTAACTGATTGAAATAATTGAAAAGATTACAAGAAAGATAGAAACGATGACAAACTTTTTTCTGTGTTTTATGATTGGCATATTATTTTTTCATATTAGCTGACGTAAAACCCGACCCGAATAAGAAACGTGTGGTTTTATTTGTTTTGGTAATGTTTAATGCATATAGGAAAAGTCGGCTGATAGATATCGCAGAAATCATTGATACGATAACCCCAAGAAGGAATGTGAGAGCAAACCCTTTAATAAGAGATGTCCCAAACCAAAATAGGATAAGCGCTGTGATTATACTTGAAGTGTTTGAATCACGAATTGAAAACCATGCACGAGAGAATCCATTTTTAATAGCTTCCCCTACGTCATTACTAGATCGAAGCTCTTCTTTGATACGCTCAAAGATTAAGACATTTGCATCAACAGCGATACCGATAGAAATAATAAACCCTGCAATTCCTGCGGCTGTTAATGTCACGGGAATAACTTTGAACAGTGCCAACATTACAACCCCGTAAATCGAAAGAGATATTGTTGCTACAAGTCCTGGCAATCGATACCAAAGAATTAGAAAGAGTGCAATAACAATAAAACCAACAAGAGAGGCCTTAACTCCAGCATGTACAGCCTGAGTACCAAGAGATGCCCCAATTGTTTCTGTAGAAATTAATTCTATTGGTACAGGCAACGCACCAGAATTCAAACGTCCAACGAGCAATTTAGCTTCATTAGGGGTGAAATTCCCACTTATAACGGCCTTGCCTCCGGAAATTGCTTCATTAACTACAGGAGTAGAAATGGGTTGACCATCTAAATAGATTGCGACAGTTTTACCAACATTTTCTCGTGTTATTGTTTCAAAAAGCTTTGCACCTTCTTCATCAAAAACAAGAGAGACCATTGGTTCATTTGTACTTGGGTTAAATTCCAACACTGCTCTATCTAGAAATCGTCCAGTAAGTTCTGTGTTTTTGTATTGAGGAGTCATATTAATTTCTGCTTGCCCGTTTACGATTTTTACTTCTGGTTTTGCTTCACTTTCAGTACGAAATTCTAGAAGTGGAGTTTGACCAATCATTTCTACTGCTTTTGAAATATCAGTTACACCAGGAAGATCCACAGTCAGGCGCTCTTCACCTTGGTTTGAAAATCCACTATTTTGAACTTGAACAACAGGCTCTGATACCCCAAAAAGGTTAACTCGACGCTCAATCACATCACGTAGTGACGACATTGCATCATCAACTTCTCCCCCTTTCACACCACTAACATCAGCCCTGTAGACCAAGTGTGTACCCCCAGAAAGATCAAGCCCAAGCTTGAATGGATAGGTAGATAATCTTGTTTCTTCTGCTCCGTTTAATACATTTCTATGTGATAATTCAGACCGATAAACGAAATACCCCACAAGTACACCTATGAGTAATATAATCAATACAGTAATGCGTTTTTTTAACATAATGGGCTTATTTTATAGACTTTTACCAAAAAAAGCAAGGGAGAAAGTGCTATTTAAACCTTATACTAAAAGGCCAAAAACACCAACAGGCCAAGGCCGAGAACTATCCTGTACCAACCAAATATTTTAAAACTATGATTTGTAACATATTTTAAAAACCATTTAGCAAAAATATATGCCACAACTCCGGAAATAACAGCCCCAAGAATTATTTCATAACCTAAAGACATAGTTAAAATATCACGAGTTTTGTATAAATAGTATATTGTTGCAACACCCAACGTTGGCAATCCTAAAAGAAAAGTAAACACAACAATTGATGGACGGTCATACTTTAATAACTTTCCTCCAATAATCAACGCGCCTGATCTTGAGACCCCCGGAATAAAAGCTAACGTTTGGACCAAGCCGAGAATGAAAGCATTTTTATATGTAAGTTCTTTGGGCTGTGACAAATCTTCTTTTTTGTCTAACAACAAAATAATTATCCCCCCAATTAATATCGCCAAGGCCATAATGAACATATTGCCTAAAAATACACTTTTTATAAAAGGATAAAATAAAAATCCAATAATACCCGTAGGAATAAGAGCGATAAATGCACAGATAAAAATATGCTTGGTTATTTTCATTGTGCGCAGGATGAAAATAGCTCCAGCGATTAATGCGCCAACTTGAATAGAAATAATAAAGGCCGACAAACTTTCAGTCTGCGGGATATTCATTATTCTAGCCATTATCGACATATGTGCAGTTGAAGAGATCGGTAAAAATTCTGTAATACCCTCAACAATACTGATTATAATAATATTAAATATACTCATTTAATTTTACGAAAAATTTTTATAAATAAAAGCGCAACCATTAATCCAAGGACTGCACCCCCGACGATATCTATGAAATAATGCACTCCTAAAACCATCCTCGATATAGAAATCATGAGAGCACAAAACATTAAGAAAAACCCCAACTTACGATTGATCAGGAAACTCACGAAGGCAAGAGAAAAGAATACTGTCGCATGTTGGGAAGGAAAAGAAAATCCAGTTTCTATGATACGTGGAACAATGCCTTGCAATATCCCCGGGCGAGCGATTTGGAATATACCCTTTACTATAAATGCCATAACCCAAGCAACACTACCTGTCAAAGCAAAGAGTGAGAAGGTAAACATTTTATTTCCAGCAAAAAAGAGAGACCACACAAGCAAAAGCACTATCAGTATGTAAATAAATTTGTATGATACAAAGAGCGCGATACTTGTCACGATATCAATAGATGATAAACCAAAGAAAAAATTAAAAATAGGATTGCTCATAAAATTTACTTCAATGTTTTTGCAACTTGTAATACATTTTTCAGCAACATTGCAACAGTCACCGGACCCACACCTCCCGGTACAGGAGAAACATATGACGCAACACCTCGAACACTCTCGAGATCCACATCACCAACTATCCCCCCTTTTGATTCGGAAGTTCCAGCATCAATAATCACCACCCCTTCTTTAATTGAATCACCTTTAATGATTTGCCCTGCCCCTGTCCCTGAAATTAACACATCAGCTAATTTGATAATTTCTTCTTTATTCAATGTCTCTTTTATTACAACTTTTACATTCAAATTCCTGAGATTCAACAAATGAGCAACTGGCTTACCAACAAGCATCCCTTGCCCAACAACAACAATATTTTTATCTTTTAAGTCTATATGTAAACTGTCTAAAATTTGCATACATGACAATGCGGTAGGATACCCAATAGAAATATCCCCTGAATAAAATTTATCACTTGCAACTTTACCCAATGAATCTACATCAAGCATTGGATCAATGGCGCTAAAAATCTTCTCTTTATCCAGATGTTCTGGCAGAGGTAACTGTACAATGATTCCGGCAATGTTAGGAATTTGATTAATCTTTTTGATTTCTTCGATGAGTTCTTCTGTTTTAATCGTTGCTGGAAAATGAGCATTGTGAAAGTGAATCCCAACTTTCTCTGCCGTTCGGGCTTTCATATTTACATATTGCTCCGACACCTTATCCTCTCCTACTAACACATCACAAAAAATAGGCTGAAATGGTAAATGCGCCACTTCCTCTTTGACTTGCTCTAAAATATCATCCCTTATTTTCTTTCCGTTTATAATTTGTGTTTCCATAATTTAAATACCCAAGAATTCGTTGCGCATATCATCACGGTGGGCAACTCTTCGATACGTGCGCATCCCCATTAAGATACCAAGACCCATAAATTCTGTCAGAAGGTGTGACCCGCCATAGCTCATAAATGGCAACGGGATCCCAGCCACGGGCATCACTCCAATATTCATACCAATATTTATAATAAAATGACTCATTAAATAAATCGCAAACCCGAGGCCAAAGAGTATTTCAAAGTTTGTTGCCCCAAGATTGGCATTTAAAAGTACTCGCCAAATAATAAGTCCCCATAAGATAAACAGTAGCAAGCACCCCACAAAGCCCCATTCTTCAGCATAGGCTGAAAAAATAAAATCTGTCTGATATTCAGGCAGAAATTTTAACCTTGATTGAGTACCGAAACCAACACCTTTACCAAAAATTTGGCCAGATCCTACCGCAATTGTGGACTGATACACATTATAGCCTGAACCGGTAACATCTGAAAGTGGGTAAATAAAGTTCAAAATACGATTTTTTTGATAGTCTTTAAAAACAAAACCCCACAAGAGTCCAAACATGACAATCCCAAGTCCAACAACAATCATCAGATGCCTCTTAGAAATTCCAGATACAAGCGCCATCCCAAACCAGATAAAAGCAATAATCATAGCACTCCCGAAATCTGGCTGGAGAAAAACTAACATGAACGGAATAAATGCATACAATCCCGAAATAAAAATATGTTTAATATTCCGAATTTCAACATGACGACGCGAGAAATATTTCGACAGAAGTAGTATTACTACAAGCTTCATCATATCTGACGGTTGAAAAGAAAAGAACCCGAAATCAAACCAACTTTGCGAACCATTCGTGGCCTGCCCCACGACAAACAATAATGTCAAAACACTAGAAAAAATTATAAATAAAGCCACTAAAACATCAGTGCGTTTGAGGAAACGAAAATCAACAAAAGAAAAAGCAAAAAATACCATAAAAGAAACAGCTATCCAAAGTAATTGATGTGAAAAATAAGGAGTTGCCTCAGTAAAGGACTTCATGGTAAGAAGCCCTGCTCCAAGCACAGGAAGCAAAAAAACAACCAAAAGCCAATCAATGTTTGCAAGGCGCTTCATTTTAATATTTCAATAAAAATGGATTAATTTGCGGGAGCACATCTTTAACAATTGGAGTTTCCGAAAATGGTAGTGGCCACGTAAAATAAAGTGGTGAAGCCTGATTGCTCTTTAGTGAATCGAGATGTGTCTTACTCACGGCAATAGCATTGGCATTGGCATCATATAGAATGGTTATGACATCAAACTCCGGTAAATCATATATAGATTCATTAATTATACGCGCATTCAAAACAGGAGAGCTGGAATCCCCACTCAATACAACCTTTTCAACTCGTATTGGTAAGCGCTGAGTAAAAGGATCCTTCTTTACCCAATATAATTCACTTGTAAAAGAAAAAGTTACATTTTTAGGAATAGCAGTCCCCGCATCAAATCTAGGCTCGAATATTGCGAAGCGTTGATTTGGAGGAATGAAAGTCTGACCTCCTCGTCGGCCAATGAAATTGCCATCTACATCATAAACACGAAACTCATAATCAGCTTTATACACAGCACCATTTTGATTTTGATTTTCTACATAAGCAAGCAAATTATAATTGGAGCTTGTGACATGAAATGCGCGGCTCCAGAGAATATACGGAGGAGCAGTTTGCTCTTTACAAAATAACTGACAAGACCCACCACAATCAACCCCGACCTCATCGCCATTTTTCTTTTGATCCATACAAGTCGGAGCCTTATTCAGGATTGGATATAAAATAATCAATGCCAAAAAAGCTACAATAGCTAAAGCTCCAAACACATATAAAGATTGTCGTCTCCCCGCCCATGACATATCTTACATAATAACAAAAAAAGTCCCGCATTGCTACGGGACCTCATTGTTATAAGCGTTTAAACTATTAACGCTGTAGAAATTTACAAATAGTATCAGCCAACATTGCTGGATGAGCATACAAGGAACAACCAATAAAAGCCGTCCGGAGAACATCAAGTCTATCTTCTACTCCACAACCATTCAATTCCAAAAATTCTTTTGTGTTTTTAACGTCATATCCAGGGATACGAAAAGAAACTTGGCATCCTTTAGCGTATTCCGGAGTGATAACTCTTACCCCATCAATATTAGAAAGAAGCTCAAAAGTGTAATCGGATATCTTCTGATGTTTTTTATACAAAGGAATTAACCCATTCGGAAAACATTCATTTTGATGCTGGAGATATACTTTAAACCCACCCATATTTTGGATTTGATCATTAGAGAGAAGCATACGCCGAGCTCCTTTTGCTAATTGAAAATCTTTTGGCTCCAAGAAGCGAGTGTTTTTATCATTCCCCCACCAACCTTTAGGATATTTTATGTAGTGAAAGTTCTTTTGGTTAAGATAAAATCCTCCGACTGCTCCTGGTCCGCTACATAAATATTTATAGGTACACCAGGTAGCGAAGTCAATTCCCCAATCAGAAAGAGACAGAGGAATATTACCTATTCCATGAGCCAAATCAAGCCCGAAGAAAATATCATGCTCTTGGCAAAATTTGGCTAATTCTTCCACATCAAACCTCTGCCCCGTCTTGTGGCAAATGATTGGAAGAAAGAGAAGTCCAATTGGTCTTTCCTGTTTTAGTATTTGTTCCTTAATATAATCCGTGGAATACAAATCTCCCTGATCTGGATCAATAAATGTAAGATAATCTTCGACTCCATTAATAAAGTTATACCCGAAGACCGTTTCAACCGCGCTTTTTAGAGATTCAGTGTCTGAAGAAAAAAAAGAAGAAAGTGAAAGCACTCCATGCTTGTCGTTTTTTGTATCACGACAGATTTTCATGAATTCCACTAAGAAGATATAGGTATTTACACTTAGAGTGTTACCTACGCAGGCCTCAGGAATTGAACCATCACATCCAAGTAACTTTGCGATATGAGATTCAAACCATTCGTGGTATATCCACCATGGATGGTCGCCTTCAAAATGACCATCGTGTCCGGAAAATTCCCAGATTTCGGCTTGTTTGACTACTTCATTTTTATAGCCAATACCAGGAAGACCAAGAGAATTCCATTTTCCATAGCAGGGAATTTTTGTTCTGTTCGGAAATCTTTGAATCCATTCTTTTAGTGGATCCATAGCATCATAAGTTACAGCATCATTTAAGAGCTGTCCAAGAAATTGATTGTCGGATGTATACATAATGTTAAATTTAATTTTCCTCACATTACCACGAATGCGGGAAGAAGTAAACCCAACATTAATTCACGGAAAAAAGATCTAGAACTTGAGATAAGCTTTTTTGTGGGAAGATGAAAATGATTTCAGTGTGAGTGGTGATCGTTTCGGCAAGTGGAATTCTTTTCTTTGCGATGCGACGAATTAATGAGAATGTAATATTCGGCATTGGGTAATATTTTGGGTCAATGGAAATGCCAATTGATGCTAATCCAGAAGCAATCATCCTTGGTTTATCTCGGAAATGTTTCAAAACTGATTCTTTAATTCTATCGGAGCAAATTACGGTGATTTCCGATGTAGAAAGCGTCATTGTAAGAAAATCGTCATTGGTAGTTTTTACTTTTTCATACATCGAAGAAAGCTTGCTTAATACAGCCGGAGTTTTCTCAAATACAATTTCTGAAAGCGGAGATTTCGCAGTAATATTATTTATTTTTATGTCTTGAATAAGTGGATGCACTTTTTTCAATTGCTTTTGCACTCTTGAAAGCGCCACCACAATTCCTGAAACATGCACTTCCTTTTTTGTTTTATCTTCGACTTCTTTTTGAATTCGTTTGCCATACGCAGATAAATTCATATAGCCTTCGGCTAGTGCATACAGGGCTTCCTCTTCGTTGTAGACAATATCGCGGACAATATCTTGGATCTTTATCATGGTGAAAATATAGCATATATAACAAAAAGATACAAATCTGCTCTATTTGATATAAAATTTAACATTTAAGTTATCCACAGCTATACTAAAGAAAAATACATTCAAAACTTAAAAAACAAAATTATGAAAAAATCAATTTACACCCAACCACTTGACCTTGAAGTTCTCACGGAAATTTCCAAGAATTTTCCACGGTATGCAAACATTCAAAACTTAATCTATGAGCAAGATTATTTTATGAGACGCACTCGTCCGTGTGGACATTTCGATGCAACTCTTTCAGCTCACGACATTCTCTGCTCTAAAAGAATGGTACATCCTCACGTTGAAAACTATGTCATTCACATAGACAAAGGAGAAGAACTAATGGCAATCGAAGGATTCAACGATGAAACAAGATTAAGAAATTATCTTGTATTCGTTTTACACTGCCACAAAAATATGGGGGCAGTCCATTTTGAAGACATGACAGAAGATGAAAACCTAGACACTCCTCATTCAATGCTCCCGTTGCCACACGATCCTATTAATCTATTATTCTTTATCCCCTATCGTGAAAATAACCGTGAGAATAAGATATCCGTAGCTGCAATAAACACTACAGATAAAATTATCATTCGGTACGAGCGGTCAGGAAAAAAGAATCTTGGATTCAAATGCTTAACGGTAGACCCAGAATTTTTGAATCATATACCTGGGTATTTCCAAAGAGATTAATTTTTGTTTGCTTTTTGAAAACCAAAAAGAGAAGCTTTCGCTTCTCTTTTTTTCTTTCTTTGACGTTGAATTTTTTGTTCTGGTGTGAGGTTGGGTTGGGACCCAACTGCAAGACCGGAGACTGTCGAGCCGAGGTGGGGTCGCAGAAATTTTCAGCAGAAAATTATCTGTGTAAACTTACTTTCCATCTTCAATAAGACCTAAACTGTCAGGGGACAAACCCCACTTTTGATTTGGATCACGCGCTCCCTCAAATGTACATGTCACCAAATTTTTTAAATAATCTACACTTACTACTTTGCAAATTTCTCCTTTTGATCCTTCTGGCCACTCTCCTGTATTCTTAAATTTTGCATCAATCTTAATGCCTTTTTCATCCAATTTAGATTTTATGTTTAATAAGACCCAACCCACATTCAATTCAGGATATGCTTCCCACATTTGGTGAAGAAAATAAAGATCTTGATTGCATTTATTTGAGAGAAGTTCCACTTCTTCTTCAAGAAGAGCACAAAATTTATCAACTCCAAATTTTTGAACATCCTCTGATGCATAATCGGGATTATACTGTAAAGCAACCAAATAAGAATCTAACTTTAACAATTTAAGAACTTCTTTATATTGGTCTGCATATGCACCATTTCTTTGCATTATTTCTTCAATTTTTCGACGTTTTTCATCTGCGATTGTTCTCTCTTCCTCAGAAAGTTTACGACACCATCGCAATGCATCTTTTATATTTTCTGGTAAATCAAAAGATGGATGGGGTGCATTCTCGTGTGCATTTTCATCCGGAATAGGGTTTTCTTTTGCTTCATTTTCAGTCCCAACTCCCTTCCCTTTTTTGCTGGGAGGATTAGGTAAGCTATAGAATAATTTCTCGTTTTCATTCATGGCTTAAGATTACTTTATTAAATATAAGCTGTCAACACAAACAAAAATACCCTTGCAAATGCAAGAGTATTTTTGTTTTCTTTGAGTTGAATTTTTTGTTCTGGCGACAACCTACTTTCCCCAAAAGAGTATCATCGGCGCATGTGAGCTTGACTTCCGAGTTCGGAATGTGATCGGGTATGACCCCACTGCCAAATCACCAGAACAAAAAATTCAACTATTAATCCCCGAGCAAAATGTTTTCAAATAATTTAAGTGTGGCGTTCAAATTTCCTAATAGGAATCGAACAATTAGTACACCTCGGCTGAACACATTGCTGTGCTTACACCTGGTGCCTATCAACGTAATCATCTCTTACGTTTCTCAAACGATTCCTTATCTTGAAGCTGGCTTCCCTCTTAGATGCTTTCAGAGGTTATCCATTCCCGACATAGCTACAGGGCAGTGCTTTTGGCAAAACAGCCCTCACACCAGAGGTCAGTTCACTCCGGTCCTCTCGTACTAGGAGCAAATCTTCTCAAGAATCAACGCCTACAGTAGATAGGAGACCAACCTGTCTCACGCATCTTGTTTTACTTCCAATATTTTTGCGTTTAAAAAATATCAGAACCTTCATTCCTGAAGGGATCGGACTATAGCTTCATCCTGAAATTTATTTAGGATTGCTGACGTTTAGTCTCTACGGGTGCAAATAAATTTGCTTCCCTCGGTATTGTCCTCGCTTGCGCGATGGGATTTCACCGATATAAGTCAGCTTCTTACAATATTTTTCAATATTGTACCGCCGTGTGTGCAATTTAATGCACTTGTTGTCATCAGATTAAAACAGTAAATTTTAATTTTTCCTCTGAGGGCTCAAACTGTTAAAATCACATTACAAAATTTTATTTTTGCTTATGACCTTAACGGTTTGAACCCAGCTCGCGTACCTTTTTAATTAGCGAACAGCTAAACCCTTCCCAGCTTCTTCGCCAGGAGGATAAGGTGAGCCGACATCGAGGTGCCGAACTCCGCCGTCGATATGAACTCTTAGGCGGAACTAGCCTGTTATCCCTAGAGTAGCTTCTATCCGTTAATCTTCAACCGCATCTAATGCGAATTGT
>JACCDG010932311.1_pt1 | contig 19782 bp, 24 predicted proteins | sample 7442471 | NCBI WGS metagenome assembly JACCDG01 (sample SAMN15323444, study PRJNA562643) | freshwater metagenome | isolation source: river surface water | place: USA:Blue River Watershed | collected 2017-08-17 | reverse complement strand
TTCCAGAGACTTCCCGCCAGCGATGAAGCTGAGGTCGCCCATCGCTATCGCGCGGCGAAAGAAGAAGGAGTCGCGAAATCTGATGTTCAAGGCCGCGAACATTCCCCTTAAACGGAACATCCGTTAAATACTCGATAAAATCTTGAGGAAGTTCTTCGAATTTCACAAAGATGCTGTTGTCCGCACAGGCTTTGGGAAGAAGAGCGCGAATCAGATGAGGAATGTCTTCGCGTCTTTCTTCGAGTGTCGGAAGCCGTAAAGGAAAAGTGGCAATCCGCATATAAAGATCTTCTCGAAATTCTTTCCGCTCGACCATTTCTTCGAGATTTCGATTGGTCGCACAAATGAGATGAAAGTTGGAAGAACGCTCCGTTCCACTTCCAAGTCTTCTAAATTTTTTTTCATCGAGAACTTTAAGAAGTTTCGCTTGAAGATCGAGTGGAGCTTCACCAATCTCATCGAGAAACAGAGTGCCGCCATCGGCAAGCTCGATATATCCCGACTTCATCTCGTGGGCTCCGGTATAGGCTCCCTTTTCATGCCCAAAGAGTTCATTCTCAATTCGCTCTTTGCCGAGCTCTGCAATATTGACGGCAAAAAAAGGACGTTTAGTTTGCTTTAAAAAAGAGCGACGATGTTCGTGGATCAACCGAGCGGAATGCGTTTTGCCCGTTCCACTTTCTCCAATAAGAAGAATGGGACGATTGGTTTCTCCCATCGCAACAAGCTTCGATCTTAAATCTCTCATGGCAGGGGAACGACCGGCGAGTTCAAAGAGAGCGGGGTTGCCCGCTCTTTCCGCTCTCACTCTTTCCAGTTCCAGACGCGCCACTTGAACGGCTTTTTCAATATGAGCGCGAATCACATTCGGATCTAAATTTTTAATGACATAGCCGAAAGCCCCCAGCTTCATGGCCTCAACGCAGTGTTGAAAATCTTGACTGCCCGTCACCATAAGAATTTGCATCGAAGGATCCAGGCGACGAAATTCAGGAATGAGTTGAATACCATCTTGGGAGACTCCATTCGCATCGAGTCCGAGATCTCGATCAAGAAGCAGCACATGGACTTTTTGTGCTGAAAGAACTTGAAGAGCTTCGTCTTTTGTTTTGGCAGTAAGAAAATGCAGCGACTCCACTCCCTTCAACGGAATTTCAAAAAGTGATCGCATTTGCATATGAGAAAGATCTTCATCATCGAGACTTAAAATCACGACGGCTTCTCCTCGATCAGCGATGGCATCGAAGGTGGATTTTTTAAGATCGGAATCTAAAACCATTTTTCGAAAACTCTCTTTCTCTTGATCTCAAAAGCGTTAAACGGAGGGCTTTCTAAGCGAGATTCCTTCTTTCCGCAAGCCCCCCTCCTCAAGCTAACCAAAGGGGACACTTCGATTTGCCGAAGAAAAAGTCTTCGATCTTCTGAAGTCCGAAGACTTTTTGATTTAGGAGGTCACTTCAAAAATTTCTCAAAAGAAGTCTCCTTTCATTCACTTAAAGCCATTCTGATTTTTTTAAATTCTTCGGCACGCTTCTTGATGAAGGGGCTTAGAGATCGAAGCGAAATTCTCGCTTCAGAAAGTGAGTGAAGAGTATGAAAAGACCTGCAAGTCCCGCCGTTTCGATTGGGCGCTTGAAAGCACCCTCTACTGTTTTCACCCGATGCCCTCACTGTGGCTCACCCAACATCACGAAATCGAGCGGGCATGTGTACTGCCGATTCAAAGAATGCCTTTGGGATAGCGTTGAAACTTACGAGCAACTCGCAGTCGAGATGTTTGGTTTTGATCTAGGGAAACTCGACCTCGAAAGAGCATTTCTTCATTTTCAACAACCTCAAACGAACTAATTGAAAGGAAAAAATCATGATGAATTCCTGCATCAACCCTTGCTTTAAAAATGTGACTCTTTCTGGAGCGGACGAAGAGTGTACGGAAACCACGCTTCAAACCCGGCTGATTGGAAAAATTCGCGCCACTCTTAAAAAATGGTGGCTGCGTTATTTAGAATCCATGAAACACGCCGCGCAAATCGAATCTCGAATCGCCGAAATCCGAAGCGAGAACGATCGAAAAATTTACTACTTCAAAGGACTTTAACAGAAAGGACGTTTTTTATGGAAACAGCCCAACTCGATACGACGAAGTGCGCCATTCTTGATCGCATGGAAGATAGTCAAAGCATGAATGATTATCCACGGCCTCCGGATTTATTTTCGGAGATCGATCGCTTGAAATCACTCTTTCGAAAGCTTCAAGCCGAAAGTGAAGGACCCTCTTATGCTTAAGAAAGCAAAAGTGGCGATGATGAGCCTCTATCTTTTCCTGATGCCCCTCATGGCGAACGCTCAATCGGCCGTCATTAGTGACATTGGTGAAGCCATCAATAAATTAAGCCGCATTCTTTTAGTCGTGATTACCGGCTGTGGAGTTTGGGCAGGCCTTAAACTGGCGAAGGGCGATCAAGATGCGATCCCAAGACTCGTGATGTGTGTAGCGGGCGCGATTGTGGTCGGAGTGGCTGTGGCCCTCATTAATTTTTTCAAGGTTTAGCCGATGCGACTTCCCATTTATCGACGACTCGATGAGCGCCTTCAAATTTTAGGCTTGAGTTTACTCGAACTTTCAATTTTGGGAGGCGTTTACGTTCTTTTAGCGGAAGTGCTTTCATTTTGGGCTTACGGCATTTTCGCCTCTCTCGTGTTGGTTCTGATCGCCTTTATTTTTTTGATTTGGATTCGGCGTCGATACGAAAGTCATTTCCTCCAAAAATGGATTCGTTTTGCCGCTCTTCCGGAAGGTTTTACAAAAACGTGGATGCACTTTCCAGAAACAAAGACTCTATGAACGAAAAGAATGAAAAATTAAGTTTTGAAAGCTTTCAGCCGATCGCTTCAATCGATACCGAAGGCTTTATTTTCGATCGCGATGGAAGCGCAGGATTTATGTTTGCCTGTGATGGAATGGATGGCGCTCTTTTTGAAAGTGCGGAATGGGAAAATCTGCATGAAAAATGGAGAAATTTTCTTAGCTTAAAACCAAAGGAAGAGTTGCATATTGTTTTTCGAAAAACCTCCGATTTTGAAAGATTTTTCGAAAAGCGACTTCACGAACTTACCGATCTTCACGGCGAATTCAGTAAAAAAGTATTTTGGAAACAAATCTCAGAACTTTTTGAAAGCATTTCGGAAGATCATATTTTTGAGACGTCTCTTTTTGTTTCCTACCGAAAATCTTCGAATGCGAAACCGAGCTTGAAGACATCGAGCTCGTCCGTTGTTCACAATACTGAGGAACTCCAGGCTAAACGCGAGAGCTTAAAACTTCAACTCGAAGCCATGGGCCTTCAAGTGAGCTCTCTTAAAAAAGAGGAAATTGAAGAAGTGATCGCGAGGGCTGCGAACGGCAGACACTATCTCTCCTCCGACGATCTTACGAATGAATACCCAGAACTATTGATTTCACCAGAACGATTGACGGTGAACGGAGAAACTTTTCGAGCCTTAACGCTTAAATCTTTGCCCGAATCCCATTCTGAAATGGGAATGATTCAGGCGATCACATCCCTTCCGTTGCCACTCGAGCTGTCGGTTCGTTTTCGGGGGAAGGATATTGAGCCGTTAAAAAAGCGCTTCGAGCGAAAACGCCAAATTCTTTTTGGACTGGCGACTCGGAAAGCCACGGGGGACCCCGCGAGTGAAGCGAAATTCAAAGAAACCGACTCTCTTCTTAGACGCTTGAATGAGCAAAACGATCATCTCACCGAAATGACATTCACCCTGGGGCTTCGTGGAAAAAATGATCTTTTTTTAAGACGGGCAATGACAACTCTCTTAAATACTCAAAGTACGCTTCAACAAACCGAATTTGAAGAAACTAAACTTTCAACCTTCGATGCCTATCTTGAAACGATTCCTTGGCTGTATGGTCAGGTCTTTCATCAGCATTCGATTTTAAGTAGCAACGGCATTCATTTTTTGCCCTTTTTTCGGCCGGTGAAAAGCGATGATCGTCCCGTGGTGACGTTTCGCACCCGCCAAAGTTCTCTTTATAGTCTCGATCCGACGTCGAAGCGCCTTGCGAATTATAACTGGCTCGTCTCAGGGACGAGTGGGGCAGGAAAATCTTTTTTCGTCAATTCTCTCCTTCTCCAAAGTCTTTCCCTAAATCCTCGAGTTTTCATTGTCGATATTGGAGGCAGCTACAATAAAATCACTGAATTTTTAGGAGGCAGTGTTCTTTCGCTCGATACGGAATCAGGTCCGACGGTCGGTCCCTTTTTCATGCGAAAAAGTAAGGACGAAAAAGAAGAACGCCGCCGACGCGAGCATATTGAACTTATTTTTCAAGAGATGTGTCGAGACGAAGGGAAACTTCCGTCGGTGGAGGAACGTGCTCTTTTGCACGACGCCCTTCAGTCTTTTTTTGAATTGGAAGACTTACCCGATCATCCGATTCTTTCCCTTCAAACGTTTTTGGCTTCTTCGGATAATCCAAAAGCGAAACGTCTCAGTCTGCTCTTAAGACGCTTTTCCTTTGGATCGGCGTTTGGCGATTTCCTCGATAATCCCCATCCTTTGGAACTTAAGGATTCGGTAGTGACCTTTGATTTGAAAGGCCTCAAAGAATTCGACGATCTTCTTCGTGTGGTCGAACTCATTTTATGTTCCGCTATTTGGCAAAGTTTAAGAGAGCGAAATCGATTCACCTATATTGTCCTTGATGAGGTGGCATTCTCGCTCCTTCGAACGCAGCCGCAATTTGTCGATGAACTCGTCTCCACCGTCCGAAAACATTTCGCTGGCGTCGTCATTTGTGTTCAGGGCTTAGAAAAAATTACATCGAACCCTGCCGGAGGGGCGATCCTTGCCAACACGAATTTTAAGGCAATTTTGCAACAGCGGGGCGATGCCCGAGGCTATGAAGAGCCCCTCGGACTCAAAACCATTGAAACAAGACTCATTCGAAGCCTCGAGCGACGAAAAGGAAGTTTCTCCGATATTTTCCTCATGGACGATGATCGACGCGCTCTTCTTCGCTATGAGCCCAATGTTCTTGAGTATCTGCTTTCCACTTCCGATCCGCGCGAAAACCAAGTTCTCCATGACAAACTGAAAATGCTTGAAGGCTCCTATCCTGAAAAAATATTCAAACTCTTGGAGGCCGAACAGTTATGATGATGAGCTTACAAATTTTTGTTTCCTCCAGTCTCATTTCTCTTTTTGGCATTGGAGATACCGGAGATGCGCATCTCGCCATTCTCGTTCAACAAAGTGCCCAGCAACTCGCAGAACTCAACCGAATGCTCAAAGTTGCTAATCAATCTTCCGATACTTTGAATAAAGCACTTGAGATGTCGGAAAAACTTCAGCACGGGATTGATAAAAGCTTGCAATCGTATCGACGAGCCAAAGAATTTCAGGAAGCCCTTGTACGCCTCGGTCAAAATCGCTCTCTCAAGGGCTTTCGTGAGAACGCAGAAGAGGTGCGGGATTATATGGATTATTATAAAGACCTTTTCCCCAAGAAAGCCGAGCAAGACGAGGATCGCCGTAAAGATTTCGATAGTTTTCAAAACGAAGTTCAAAAGACTTCGGAAGCTGATCTGAAAGAAGTGGAGGCGCTGGAAAAAGAACTTCTGACCGCGAGTCCCGCGCGCGCTCAACAAATTTCCGCTCAAATTGAACTTAAGCAACTGGAAAGCCAAATTGTCGAGCGGCAGCAAATGGCCCGTCTCATCGAAGAAAATAATCAACTCCGAGAAGAAGCCGCGCGTGAGCGACGACGACGCGCGATGGAAGAAGCGGCAGCCTCCAAATTAGTCGAAGATCGTTGGAAAAAAAGCTGGGAGCCGAAGCGATGATCGAAGTGTTTCCACTTGAGGGCCTCATTCGCGATTTTGATGTTCGCATCAATCAAGCCGCTCTCGGCATTTTGGTTCTTCTCTTTCTGGTGAGTGTGGGACTTTATGCACTGAATCGCTTTGAAAATTTTCAACTCGATAGCAAAGTCTATGCGTTCATTATCTTTTCGGTGTTGATTGGTCTCTGGCCACAGATCATTAGCGGTATCAAATCCGTGGTCGATGCGCTGAACACCTTTCTCATTCAATCGGTTTTTGCCGATGAATTCGGTGTATGGCGGGGGCGCGAGATGCTCGGACCCATGGTCTGGGAGCGCATTCATTTAAAGACAGGCATTTTTGATAGCGTCCTTAAAATTTTGGCTGTTCTTTTGACGTTTCTTCTCGATGTAGGCCAATATTTTCTTTACGCATTTTTTCTCATTTTCTTTTTTTTCTTTAAGATTTTTGGACCTTTTGTGCTTGCCCGAGGAGTTCTCGCAGAAGACTTCTCCATTTTTCATCAACTTCTCAGAGAAGTGACTCTTCTTTTCCTCTGGCAAACCACGTTCATCATTTTGGTAGGTGTCTTTCTCATGACGTTCGGAGGCAAAGCATGAGTGATGCGGTCAATATGATTGCGCTCGCTAAAATGGCCGTGATCGTCATCGGTGTCTTTTTAGTACCGATGATCACCCGTAAATTTGCCGCCGATCTGGGCGCTCCGGTTGGGCAAATGGCGATGAATCGTGCCGCCATCGCTTCCGCTGCTCTTGGTGTGGGAACGGTGAAGCTTGGCATGGCGGGGAGCCAAACGCTTCTTTCTCATGCCGGAGCTACAAGTTTACCGAAAGTGGGAAGAGTTCTTCGATCGGTCGGTCAAAGTTTAAATCCGAATGAATCCGGATCGCATGAAACTTTCTCTTCTCCAAAACCTGGGATGGTTCGTCGAGCGAGTGCCGCCACTTTTGAAAAATTGGGGAAGCATTTAGAAGAGGCCAAAGTTCGTCATGATGCCAAAAAAGCAGGAATTACACCTCCGACATTCAAAGATCATCTTTTGAAACGAATCAGTGTCGATCCTCAAATCACAGGTCCCATCACCGCGCGTGAACAGCGCTATCAAAAATTTCTCAAATCTCAAACAGCTTCGCCTGAGTCTTACTTGCCTCATGCGGTAAACGCCGGCCCTCGATCAACCCCTCCTCAAAACTCATACTCCCATCCTCCTGCGGATCGAGGGCCGGATGTTTTATTTGAGGGTTCACTCAAAAACAGCGGATCCGATTTTACTTCGAAACCTAATGGACGACCCGCTCTTCAAATGAATCAAACTGGATTCGCATCTGAATCCCATTTGGATCGAATGAGCGCGCGAGAAAATTTAAATATCCCCTCAGCAACTGAAAACTCATGGCTCAAAATGGAAGTTCAAAAAACAAACCACCGCTGGCTGAATTCGACACGCTTAGAGCGACTCTTTCAATCTCCAAAAAATGACTCCGAAAGGAAAGATAGATGAATCTATTTCTTTATCTCGTAATCACAGCACTTCCATCGGGTGTTCGCACCGTGGAAGCAACGCCATGCGAAGTCGTGGATGTGAAACTTTCCGTCGGCATGAGCACTCTTCTTCAATTTGATTCGGAACCGTCATTGACGTTTCACGCTGATGATCAACATTTTATTTTAAAAGCCGATCCATCGGCAAAGCGTTCCATCGCCATTATTCCCAATATCAAAGAGCAAGAAGTTCGCCGCCTTTTCACTTCTGAAAATGAAAAGTGGCCATCCAGTCGATCGATTGCCGAAGCCCTTGATCGCGCGTATCGAACGAATCTTTTTGTTTTTTTTAAAAGCTCCACGCGCCTTATGTTTCGTCTTCGCTTTGTCGACAAGGCGGAGGCAGATTACGTCCTTCGCGTGAAAGAAGTTTATCGAAAGGGGTGTTCTTTATGAGTTTACGACAACTCACGGCTTCTTTCGAGGGCCCTCTTTCTTGGTTCACTCTGAAGCGATTTCTTTTACTGGGAAGTAGTGCTCTCGTTCTCATTCTCCTTATTTTTTATCTCGACTCAAACTCGAATGCCGACGCTCCCTCCAAAACCGCACAGATGGAAGAACTTATTCGAGCCAATGAATCGCTGAAAGAAACGATTGAAATGCTTCGTAAACGCTCCGGGGCAAAACAAAGTTTTGCAAAAACGAACAGCTCTTCGAATGCATTTGTAAGCTTTGAGCCCGGCCAAGGATTTCAAAAACCTTATGCCATCAAAAATGATCTCTATATTCCAAGGGGAGCCGTGTTTCGCGCGAGATTGATTACCTCGATTAAAACATCGATTCAAGAATCATTTGTGATCGCCGAAACAACGAATACATTTGAAATGGATTCTCGTCGCCGCATTGAAAAAGGCTCAAGGCTCATTGGCTCGGCTTCTCTCGATCGAGTGCTTCAAGGCGTTGTGGTTAAATTTGATACGCTCGTCACTAAAAAAGGAATTCAATACGATGATCTTTCTCTCATTGCACTTTCGGAAAGAGCTTATCCCCTCATCGAAGGAATTTATTTTTCAGAGGCAGGCCTTAAATATGGAACGGCTCTCGCCTTTGGATTCTTAAGCGCTTTTGCAAGCGGTGGGATGGAGCGCGAAGCAACGCCGGAAGGTTCAGTGGCCAAGCCATCACTTACGAATCAAGCGCTTTCCGGTTTAGGAGTGGCGAGTTTCAAAGTCGCGGAAGAAGCGATGCAGAGCTTGAAGTCTGAAAGTGTCGAGCATGTCGTTGTTCCAGCTGGCACTGATATTTATATCGCCTTTGCAAGGAAGTGGACGCTTGATCCCGAAAAAGGAATTTCCAAATGATACAACCTCATGCTCAGCCCTCGCTACCCGCAAAGAGTCCGCAAGAGCAACTGAAAGACGGACTTTTCATCCTCGTTTTTGGCGTTTTGTTTCTGCTCGTTCTTTGGATCTCAAAACATTTCCATCTCTCCCTTCTTCATGCGGCTTACTGGGTGTTTGGAAGTTTATTGATCGCAGGAATAGTGACGATGATCGCCGTCGTTCGAAATAACAAAAACAAAAATCCTTCCATCAAAGGCCCAGCGATCGTTGTTGGAAAGTTCATGAAGGAAAAATGGTACCAAACGGAAGGGCTTGCCAAACTTCCACTCAAAGTCCTTCGTCATATTTTGATCACCGGTATTACGGGAGTGGGAAAATCAACGCTGCTTCGCTGGTTCATGAGTCTCTTCAATCGAAAGAAAATCGGTTATTGCTATATCGACTTTAAGGGGGAAGAACGTGAATTTCAGGCGATCATTCAAAGTGCCCGGAAGGAAGGTTTTGATCGCGAACTGCAAATTTTTGATCTTTCCCGACCAGAAACTTGCGCCACCTTAAATCTCCTCACCACCTTTTCCAAAGTGGAAGAGACCGTCGGCTTTGCGATGGAAGTGCTCGATCTCGATCATCCTTACTATCGCTCCGAAGCCGAGCAGTTTATTCGCCATGCGCTGACTCTTTTTGATGCGACAAAAACTCTTCGAAGCTTTCGCGCTCTTGAAAAATTACTGACCGAAACAAAATATCGTGAGCGTTTGATCCAAAAAGTAGTCGCGCGCGATCAAGAAAAGACTTTCTTCAATTACTTTAAGCGAACTTTCGAAGAACTTGATGAAAAAACCAGAAGTGAACGCTTTTCCGGTCTTCTTTCTAAAATGAGCGCACTTAATAGTGAAGAACTCAGCCGTATCTTTAATGCCGAAGTCTCAACTTTTGAAATCGCTTCTCTCTTCGACAAAAATCGTCCCACCATTATTCGAATTCCGGGAGAGGCCTATGGCGATCTCTCGAAACGCATCGTTCAAGCCTTTATCAAAATGGTGCCGGTATTATTGGCTCGGCGTCGACTCGATCTGAATCCCAAAGATTATTTTCTCTTTTTGGATGAGCAATGCTCTTATACCTCTGACACCATTGTCGAAATTTTAAAAAAAGCAGGCAGCGCCAAAGTGCACTGCGTGTTGACGCGCCAATGTGACGGCGATTTTGTTCGACAAGGGGATGGCTTTCTCTCGCAAATTCTTTCGAGTTGCTCTGTTCTTTTTACATTTCAAACTTTAGATGCTGAAACGCGTGACACTCTTTCGAAACATCTTGGAACGACGCTCATCAAAAAGCAAACCTGGCGCGTTTCTAATACGGGTCCCACAGGCGAAGCCAGTGAACGCGAAGCTCATGAATTTAATGTTGGCCCTAATCGCTTTTTAAAACTGAATCCTGGCGAATGCATTCTTTCCGTTCGGCTTCCTTATATGAATTTTGATCGCTTAATAAAAGTTTTACTCGTCGATCTCTCCGACGATGAAGAGGACATGGATGAAAACTAAAATTCTAAATCTTTGTTTGATCGCCACGATGCTTTCCGGTTGCTCCATGAAGATGCGCACAATTTTCACCGCAACGGCTGTCGGAGGTGCCATTGGAGCAGGGCTTGGCTACACGGTCGTTCATCATGGCGCCAAAAAGCAATACCAAACACAAAACACAATTGTCTCCGCCGGAGTCTTTGCCGCCGTTTTCGGTCTGGCCACTTGGTATCATCTCTACGCCCTTGATGAACAAAAAATTGAACTTGCCGGAAAATTTTCTCGCTCGACTTATCTTGATCGAGATGCAGTCAAAGGAGCCAGCTTCGAAGGGCTTACGGCCATTAGTTTAGGCAAGCAATCCATTCGACTCGACGAAGAAACGCGCTGGGTTTTGCCCGAATTTCGAAAACGACTTCTCCCGTCGGAGCGAAATGAAAACGAAGTGATTGCGCCTCATCATTCCTGGGAAATTGCACGCCCCGGCTTTTTCTTGATGCGCGACCAAGATCCACAACTCTTTAAAGAGGAAGAAAAGAAATGAGTCTTCCAAAAGAAATCGAAGTTTTTCTCAAAAAGTGGCGGATTGTGACTTCCGATCATTTCAAACGCTTCGGGCTTTCAAAGTCGGTCTCGGACGATGTGTTTCGAAATGCACTTTTAAGACTGCGACGAAAAGGAAAGCTCTTTACGCTTTATCTGAAAGGCAAATCCTATCATTTCCATTCTTCCCTGAAGCCGCGAGTAGAAGCTTTGGAAAAGTTCTCCCAAGAAGAGCGGGATGAGCGATTTTTAAGTTGGGGAATCGATCATCATTTAAAAGTCGTCGATCTCGGTTTGAAATTGGAAAAAGCATTTCCTCACTTTCAAATAACTCCAAATCTCTTTTCCGATCATGTTTCTTTTGCCACCGGCTCTACACTTTCCAAAAATAGAAAATCCGCGCCGGATCTGACCCTGATCAATGTTTTGAGCGAAGAGCCAAAACTCATTTTCGTAGAAGTCGAATGCACTCTTAAAAATCCCCGAAGTTATGAAAAGAAATGGCTCGCCTACGAGCGCGACTTAACCGTGAAGGCTGTTCTCTACTGGACGTTTGATCGCTATATCACGACACGTCTTGAATCCTTGATGAAGCAACATCTTCAAGGAGAAGAGGGTCGAGAGGATTTTGAATTCGGACTCGTCCATGAGTCTCCTTTCGTGGAGAATTCTCTCCATTCGAATGCCTCTATTATAAGGAGTGGATATTCAAAGCCGATTTTACTCTCAAAATGGCTTGAGACGGCCTCGAAAAAAATGCTCACGGCGTGCTCCCCGATCCCACGTTTTGGACATGAAAAGATCAATAATTTCACCGCGATGCTCTCCGGGTCAAAGCAGACCCCCCTCCCTCTTCCATGCCTTTCTACGAAAGATCAGGAAGTAGCTAAAGCTACCGTGAGGGGGGTCTGCTTTGACCCTCCGAGCGACAACAGAAAGGAGGTGGAAGAGGGTTAAGGTGGGATCGGGGAGCACGCCGTGAAAACGGAAAGTGAACCCAACCACCGCCCGCGAGAGTCCCCATGGATTCGATTTTGGACACTTTTTAGGTGTCCAAAATCTCAAAACTTAAAATGAAACAATATCGGAAAGGAAAAAGTAAAAAATGAACTCTGTAAATCCACAAATGAATACGGCGGAACTGAAAACGAATAAAAAGAATCCTTCGGAAAAAGTTTCCGACGGTTGTCGTTCTATAAAACTTTATGAATCGACCTTAAGCGCTTTAGAAAAACTCTCCGAACAAATCAATGGATCAGGGCCGAAGCGGGTTCAATTTAGAGATATGCTTGAAGTGGCCGTTCAAAAAATTTCGATGACAGATCTCAAAAAGATTCGCGAACAAAAACTAACCGCGACGGATCGATTTGAAGAAATGTTTGAATCATTCAAGGTAAAGAATCCAAAAGCCGGTCGAGAGATGTTCCTCGAAGATCTGATGAAAAATATTTCGGCAAGTCCGATGAGCAATCCTACGTCTCTGAAAATGGAGGTGAAATAATGTTTGTTGCACCTCCAAGACATCCTGAACATCAAATGCCCGAAAACTATCTCCTAACGGTGATTGTCATTCTTACAATTCTCTTTATGGGAACACTCTTTTATGTTGCCGGAGAGCGTCCTGTCGCCCGAAACTTTCCTGCTTTTGAAATTCATCACACTCTTACTCCTAGGGAATGGGCCAAATGATTTACTTTATTTGGATCGCACTTCTTCTATTTTCGGGATGCGGCACCGACGATTACGGAGAAGATCCAATTCATCCTGAAGCCGCCGCTCCACTTAAAGGATGGCGGGAAAATGCGCTCGCTTCCCGAACAAAGGCCGCTGAACTTTCGAAAGGGGAAAACGCCGAATCCAAGGGAGCGCTTCAAAGTCTTCCCCTCAATCCCGATTGCCCATTGAACGCACTCTGTTTGCGCTCTCCTTACTTCGGTGAAGAGCAACTTGCTTTGCTGGCGACGGCAAAACCAGATGTGTTTCATCTCGATGGTCCTTCGGGTGAGCGTCGCTATAAAATCCGAAATGTCGATCATCTCCTCATCGAAACGGATCTTTTTTTACTCCAGGAAGGAGCAACGCTGCGATTTTGTGGCGAGAATCTTTCGATTATTGCGAGTGAAGTTAGTGGCGGCGGAAAGATCGACACGTCTGGCGGCTGCGGTCCATCCACTCATGCGGGAAACATTTCGATCATAAGCAGCATCGCTAAAGAGATTCATTTGGTTGCGAACGGAGTCGATGGTCGAAATGGGAAAGATGGGGTCGCCACTTGGAGCCCTGCAGCCAATGGGAATCCAAAAGCCGTTTCCATTGATGTCTCTTTGAAGCCAGAGCCCTTTCGTATTTGCGCCGACGCCTTGGGATGCATGCGCGAGGTCATTAAATATTTCAAAACAGGAAAGAGTGGTTGGGATGGTCTTCTTGAAGTGATGGAGGAAGCCGATAAAGTTGCTCGCAAAAATCTTAATTATTTAAATCGCATCGGATTTCCAACAAGTGATTTTGAACGCTATGCCCTCGAAGCTGCCGAAAAGGAAAAAGATCTTTTTGATGCCATGACGGTTGTGTACGGAGGTGGTGGTTGTTTTTTAATCTCCGATCCTGCGGTAGGTTCCCGTCATACCGGAGTTGTAAAATCTTTTCGGCCGGTGGCGAAAGGTTTTGAAGGACTTCACGGTGAAGATGCAAAATTTCGTGCGGATGGCGAAAACGGCGAAGACGGTGGAAGTTCGGGCGACGTCGAGGTCTATGCCCGCGAACTCAAACTTTCTCATATTGAAACGCGCGCTGGAAAAGCAGGACGCGCAGGGAAATCCTTTGTTCAAGAGCCGGGAGTTGGCGTAAGTCCGGCTGAGACTTCAAAAGACGTCAGCTATAAATTCTACGGTTACTTTTCTTGCGAATTTATTCCGGATGATAAGGGCCAAGTAAAAACCTATTACGTCCAATGGCTCGACTACGAAATTAAAAAGACGTTTAAACTCGGAGAAAAATACGCCTGCAATGCCGAGGAAAAATATGGCGAGCATCTGGGCGAAGGCTTTCTTGATGATCGAAATCAGGTGCACGGAAAAAGCGGCAAGGCGCTTGCTCCCAAAGAAACACGCGATGGAATCGAAGGAAAAGAAAAAGAGCCTTCTCTAATTCAAGCGCCCGTCGATGATCTTATCCAAGGAAAACTAGAAGAGCTTTGTCCGAAATGCTCGATGCCCAAAGCCTTTCAGGAAGGAACACCATGAAAAACCATCCAAACGGAAGCGTCTCCGCTTGGCGGCCTGAAGACAAATCCAGTATGCTCGACCTCAATAGGACTCGTGAAAGCGAAGATTCGTTTTCGAGTCAGACGTTCTTTGACAATCTGCCAGAGTTGTTACGACCAGAAAAAGTAGCGTCACTATTAGGTCTTTCGATAAGAACGATTTACAGTTGGCGCTATCGACCGCATCAAAACAGAGTTCCAGAAGGACTCTTTTTGAAATTTAATCGAATTCTCTATCTTCACACGAAAACACTACGAACATGGATCGCTCATCAAAATACTTCAGGGAACTGAAGCAAGGAGTGAATCTATGTCCATTACGATTAAAAAAATCAAATTACCCAATGGAGAACATCGTTATGAAGTTTGTGTAAGAACAAATGGCCGAGGCTCTGCTCGTCTTCGACGACGTTTTAAGACGAGGACGGAAGCTGAAGCGTTTGTGCATGACTATCAACTTCGTAAACTTGAAATCCAAAAATATGATCCGACCCGACAGGATTTTGAAGAAACAACTTTTCGTCTCGAAGCGGAACGCTGGTTAACTATTCAAGGAGACCGGTTTAGTCCGGGACATCTGAAACGCGCAAAAGGAGTTCTCAAAGAATTTCTTCCGCGATTCGGAAATTTAAGCCCGAATAAATTGCATCCTGGATTCTTAACTACTATCCAAGCGGATGAGCTAGCCAAAGGCTTGGTCGCCGCGACCGTGAATCGAAAACTAGAAATCGTCACAGCCATTTTGAACTTTGCGGCCAAGCAAAGACGGATTCCCTATAATCCAACTATTGGCTTTCAGAAGCTTCAGGAAGTGCATAGTGAGATTCAGTTTTGGGAACGCGAGGAAGCAGAAAGCTTTCTCGTCTTTGCAGATAAGAAGTATCCGCTTCAAAGTTCTGATCGATGGATCTATGTCGTCTATTTACTGGCTCTCAATGCTGCATTGCGAGCCGGAGAAGTTTGGGGATTACAAGTGGGCGACATCGCTTTCGGTGGTGAAGTTCTTTTAATACAACGTCAATTCGATCGCGTAAAAAAAGAATTTCGCACAACCAAAGGGAAAAAAGGACGTCGTGTCCCGTGTAATTCAGAAGTCTTGAAAGAACTTCGTCATCTCATTGATCAACAAAAACTCTCAAACGCTCAGATACTTTTTCGACGAGCTAATGGCACTGCCATTAACCACGATAATTTTAATGGACGTTTCGAAAGAGATGTTGCCAAATGGGGTGGACGAAAGATTCGCTTTCATGATCTTCGTCACACTGCAATTTCTTTGATGATCGCGAGTGGCTTGGATCTGAAAACGGTTCAAGATATTGCCGGCCACAAAGATATCAAGACGACTATTAATTATGCGCATCTACTCGCCGAGAGAATCAAACATGTGGCACGCACCTTTGTAATTAAACCGACAGAGGAAATGCCACCCGAACAAAACAAATCAAATCTGCGTCTTCTTAAATTTCCACAACAGCTCTAGCTAATGATATTTCCTGATAGTGATGTGCCACATCGGGTTTTCGTGGCACACCGAGCCCGACGACTTTTGAAAAATGTGGCACATTTGTGGCACATCGGAGGTTCCGCAAAAAAACAAAACCGCCTCTAGGGCGGTTTAAATTGGTTGCGGGGGTTAGATTTGAACCAGGTTGGCCTATTTAAAAAATCGCAAAAAACATCTGAAAACGATACTATTTAATTTATATTAAATAATTTCCATTATAGACATTTTATGATATAAATACAACACGTGAAAACGCTCTCAGAATTCAATGAATATCTACAATCGATAGGTCGCTATACTTTTGAGAAGAAAGAAGCGCTCGAGAAGCTCAAAATTTCAAACAACGCGCTTAACTTGGCAGCTCACAAACTATCGATCAAGGAAAAGCTAGTGAGCCTGCGAAGCGGCTTTTATTTGATCGTTCCAGCCGAGTATTTGCACTCTGTGCCTCCACCTACTTGGTACATTGACGACCTCATGGCCTATCTGAAGCAGCCCTATTACATAGGATTACTCTCAGCAGGCGCCTTTCTCGGTGCTGCCCATCATCAGCCTCAAGAATTTCAAGTAGTCACAAACAAAACGACTCGCAATTTTACGATTAAAAATTCTCGACATCGATTCTTTGTCAAAGCAGATCTGCAGCTACAATTTACACAGAAGAAAAGCTCGCCCACCGGCAAGATTATTGTCTCTGGACCGGAACTCACCGCAGTCGATTTACTTCGATACGCGTCGAAGATTGGGGGTTTAGACCTTGTCGGTACAGTCCTCAATGAACTGGCAGAGGCAATTGATGCAAATACGCTCGTGAAGGTTGCTCGAGAATACAAAAGCCTGGCTACCGTTCAAAGACTGGGCTTCATCTTAGAACATCTGAAGTTTAAATCTCTTACTGAGCCTCTCAGCAAATGGGTCCAACAGCAAAAGCCTTCGATGGTCGTACTTCGTACCGACACCACTAAAATGGCAGGACCGAGAAATTTAAATTGGAACGTCATTGTAAATGATGAACTGGAGATTGAATCATGATCGAAAATTCTTTCCTTCTAGAGTGGAGGCAGTACGCGCCGTGGGGACTCGACTCGCAGGTTGAGCAAGATCTCGTTCTGTCCAGAGCTCTGGCCGAAATATTTTCAGATAATTTCTTAAACGACGAAGTCGCACTCCGAGGAGGCACAGCGCTTAACAAATTATTTTTAAAGAAGAATCTCCGATACTCCGAAGATATTGATCTTGTGAGAACAAAGACTGAGAAAGCGAAGCCAGTCATTTCTGCTATTCAAAAGCGGCTCGATTCATGGCTTGGCAAGCCATCGATCAACCAAAAGGCTGCTTCCGTGACGATGACTTATCGCTTCAATTCTAGTTCAACACCCGTCACCCCTCTGAGGCTCAAGATTGAAATGAATACTCGCGAATCGAAGCCATTTTTGAACCATATTGAAAAAAATTTCAGCGTAAAGAGCCGATGGTTTTCTGGCACTGCAAAAATTAAGACCTTCGAGCTAGAAGAAATGCTCGGCACAAAGCTTCGCGCGCTCTACCAGCGCAAGAAAGGACGAGACCTTCTCGACTTTGACTATGCGTTTAGGGAGTTTCCAGGTTTAGATTCTAAGAAAATCGTCGACGCATTCCACAACTACTTGCAGAGAGAAGACTTAAAAGTTTCGCGCGCAGAATTCGAAGCGAACCTATTTAACAAAATGCAGGACAAGAAATTCTTAGGAGATATAGCTTCGGTCATCTTGGACAATGCTGGGTTCAATCCTCAAGCCGCATACTCGTTGGTCATTGATAAGTTTGCCCCACATTTAATTGGGGAGCCCTGGAAAGGTCACCCCGACTCCAAAAGGAAGGGGGCTTAACCATGTATTTTCAAAGGCGTGGCGATAAGTTCTCCTTCATCTACTACGACACGACTCTTGGCAAGAATGTTCGCCTGAAATCCTCAGAGATCCCCTCAAGCATTCGCTCAGAAGTCGATGCAGAAGAATTTTGTAAAAAGTTTGATCGCAAGTACGACTCCCTTCAGCGCAGACTTTCCGAGAAAATGAAATGGAAGACGCAATTCTTTAATTTTGAGAAAACTCTCGAACGCTTTCAAATATCTAGAAAGGAAGAAGCCCCGAATTCATGGCAAGCCGATGAGTATTATTTTAATTATTACATCCTAGATTTTTTCTTGAATCAAAAGAACGAGAACAATCTCAATAATTGGCATATTCACTTTGAAGATTTTCGAGATTATCTTTCGACGGTCCGACCGCTGAAGCAGAAGATTGGCAAAAAATGTCTCGCGTATGCAACTCGAAATAGCATTATCAAATCTCTCAATGCGTTTCTGAGATTCATGTGGCGCAGGCGTGAGGTTGAAGCCGAGTATAAGTGTCGGTATTTTTCAAAGAGCCTTGTTGCCAGAAAATCCCTGGAAAGCGTGATTCCTGAGGATCAACAGAAAATTATTTACGAGAAGCTTAAGAGTAAGAATCCAATGGCGGCGCATATGTTTTGGGTCGCACTCAACACCGGCCTGCGTTTAAACGAACTCCTCGGCATATCTCTCGCCGACTTTTTCCCGGGCGAGCCTGCTTATAAGCCTCTTCTCATCTCGCTTAAGAATTTAGACCTCACCCCCTTAGGCTACATTCTTCTCGAATCGCAACCATCCAACTCAGTTGTTCTTCGGGACACGACTGGCAAGGTAATTCGCAAACCCTTGAAGGGCAAAAAGATTATTGGCGAGCAAGAAAATAGAACTGTGCCGATCTTCGATAAACAGACATTTAACACCCTCGCGCAGCTTTGGAATCAGCAGAGATGCAGACGAGAGCAAGAGCGTCACGGAGAATCACCGAACGACTATCTGCTCTTCGATGGTTTAAATAAGAATATCTACTCGAATGCGCTGAAGAAAGCTCAGCGCTCACTCGGAACGAAATTCACTCCGCACGATACTCGACACACCTACTCGACTTGGCTTGCTGAAGTATCAGCTGGAAACTTCATGCTTTGTAAGATTATCCTCGGACACTCGAATCTTGAAGTAACACTGCGATACATTCACATGCAGGAGAAGATGCAACGTGAACTTAAGAAAGCGCAGTTAATGATGGCATCGATTCAGACTATTTAATGTAAAAGTTAGTCGCTCTTGTGATTGCGAGTGCCAATTCGACGAAGTGCCTGGACACAAGCTGTTGCCGTATACCCAATGACACCAGTTCCAAAGCCAACCACTGCAGCTCCCATTACCAAGGGAAATCCGGCGCCGGCAATTTCACTAGAAGGAACAATATGCTCAAGCCAAAGAGGGCCAGTAACCAGTGCCCCAACTCCTCCTAAAATTGCAGAGGGAAAGAATACTGACATGCGAGCATCCTCACGATACCCGCGCTCAAAAGCCTCAGCCTCTTCTTGTCTCTGCTGATGTAGGAACAATCGATAAGCATATTCAGCTTCAGCTGGGTTGCTCGAAAACATAGATGGCTCTCGAGGCATTTCAGTCTTAGGACCGTCCGCCAGCGCATGAAACGATGTGAAAAATGAAAAGATGAGGCAAAAATAAATTTTGAAATGGTTATCCATAGGTCAGTCTCGACTGTAAAATATGCAATTCTCGTTCCTAATGAGTCCGTAAAAGAAGCTAAAGAAATCAACAGGTTGCACTGAAAGGTTATGAAAAATTAGCTCAGATCGCCCCATCTATTACCCTCAATAAATCACGGTAGTGTTCAGGCTTTATCTCTAGTGAGCCAGCAGCTGCTCTAACAGCCAGCTGTTTCTTGGCTTCGCGCTTTAAAGCTTTGAGATCAAGTTCTGTAGCCAAAGACTTCTCAATAAACGAAAGTAAATCCACTAAATCAGGAGCGCCAATATTGAGGTTGCTCTGTTCAATACAGGGAACTCCAAAATGATTCCGTCTCGCCTCAATAAATTTTGGCAGCCATTCTTCGACCAATTTTTTCTGAGAAGGCGTCAAAGGCAACTGGATATCGTTTTCAAACCATTTGGAATTTTGTGCCATGAGCCGAGTGAACCTCCGCTACCAAAAACTTGCGGTTTCGCTACCACCGGTAGCTCGAAAAACTCAGTGGTCTAAAAAACTTAGGGCTCTACTTGAACCCTAAAAAATTGGTTGCGGGGGTTAGATTTGAACTAACGACCTTCGGGTTATGAGCCCGACGAGCTACCAGGCTGCTCCACCCCGCGTTAACCAGTTATATAGACGACTGGTTCTACCAAATCGCATCCGGGA
>JACCDG010897685.1_pt1 | contig 19783 bp, 14 predicted proteins | sample 7442471 | NCBI WGS metagenome assembly JACCDG01 (sample SAMN15323444, study PRJNA562643) | freshwater metagenome | isolation source: river surface water | place: USA:Blue River Watershed | collected 2017-08-17 | reverse complement strand
ATCGCTGCTCGTAAAGTGCTGGCGGCGGGGAAGCGCGTAGCCATCGTGGATTGGGATTACCATTTTGGCGATGGCACGGCCGCGGCCCTATGGGGCGAGGAACATGCTATGTTTGTATCATTGCACGCCGCCAGGACACGCGATGGCTACCCCACCTATCCGAGGCCCACGGCGCGCAATTTCAAGGGCAATGGATTACGCCGAGCCACGGAGGGGCGCTGTTTCAATATTCAATGGGATACCGACGATGCCGATGATGCCGCACTCGCCTATGCCTTCCAACACGCCATCTTGCCCGCTTTGGCCCGCTTTGCACCCGATGTGATTCTAGTCTCTGCGGGCTACGATGCTTTGAAGGGCGATGATTTAGCGGGCATGGAGCTCACACCGGCGGCCTTTGGCTTCGCAGCGGCGGCCCTGACGCGCCTCCAAAAACCAATCGTGGCCGTATTGGAGGGAGGATACAATGTAGAGCTGCTGGCACACGGGGTGGCCCATACCATCCTCGGTCTTCAACAAAACCCCACCATCATGGCGGACCTGGATGCGTGGTTGGCGCAACAACCGGCGACGGAACATGCTACCGCCGTGCAGGAGGTGGCGGAGGCTGTGCTGGTTACTAAGCCAGCAGATGCATCCTAAGGCGAACCGGCACTTTCTACAGTAATCCCCATCATGTCTAGCAGCCAAGCAGCACAGCAACGACCCCGTACCCGCCTCGTTTTTTCAGGCATGCCTGCTCCCATTGTGACGGACCTAGAGGAGGTCATGCACCGAAGCACGACACATCCGCTCGTGGGCCTGGAAGTCGTGGAAGTCATCAGCCACGCCGAGGGTATTGTATTTCGTCTCAATGAAGGCGCGGCGGGCTATTCATTTTGTAGGAATGTGTGGGGCGCCGAAAACGATGCCCAAATCTTCCGACACTTCCTACAGGATCCCGTGCAATCCCTCTATATGCACATACCCTATGAAGTAAAAGAGCAGGATGAAGAAACATTCAAGGACGTTGCACGCGGCATATTGGAGCGTTATCAGAACTACGGCTCTCAACATGCCGCCAAAATAGATTGGCTTCGCTACCAGAAAGCACCAGGCAAGAGCCTGCTTATCTTGCGTGTCCCCAAGGAAATCCTGGAGGCCATGATGGCGGCCCATGGGGGCTTACTAACAACCACGGTGCGCGGTACAGCTGCTGCGTTGCGACAGGTGCCGGTACTCGCTCAGATTGTGCCCGCAGAGGCGAAGGACGAGGAGCGCCTTCAGCGCGCCTTCGTGACGCAGTACCAGGGCGGTGCCGCGGAACGCGAACAGTGCCTTGCCGTGCACCAGGCGGCTATACGTGAAGTGGTGGCCGCTAAGGATTTAGGGATTTGTATTGGCCCTATTGCCGTTTGGTCACCTTAGGGGAAAAATTGAAGGAATCAGAGGAGGGATGTGTTGGGAGTCGTGGTGAAACCTCAACAAGTCCTTCCCAAATTCCTTCGCTTCCTTACAATCCCAAAAAGATGCCTGCTACTTCCTCCTCCGTTCGCAAGACAACCGACCTCCACATGCCTACCAAGTCCGATGGCACCAAGGATAAACGCTACGCAGCGCCCCAGTTCGTCAAGAAGGATGGTACACGCGATATGCGCACCCTGCGCACTACAGAGCGTAAGTAATATAGGAATCCATCCTATAATAAGGACCAAAAACACCTACACAGTAAGTGTTTTTGGTTAACATCCCCCACCTGGCTTCGTTGGCGGAGGAAACCGTAGGTTCCCTCAATCCATATACTTTACATTAGGCAAGCCATTTGCAAATTGCATCCAGTTCAGACTCGTTGCCCACACCAGTACCTCCCATTCCTTATCTACAGCACCCGTAACATCTGTGGGTTGCTCCACTTCCAGGTTGAGTCGCATATCTACACGGCTCGCATTCGCGGACCCACGCGGGTCAAAGGCGTTCGGGCGTTCGCTGAAATTCCAACAGTACACGTAATTCCCAAAAACGCGAATGCCTCCTGTCGTAGGCAGGGCACCCACCTGGCGTACCACGGTTTCCATCTCGTCAAACCAGACAGCCGTGCCGACTAGGAGCTGGGCCCGTTTGAGGAGCGGCCTGCGCGGATTCCAGGTCGGGTCCATATCCCCCTCCAGCGTCGCTGAATAGTTCGTCCAATCTGCCCGCAAAGCGGTCGCCTTGCGGCGGAGCACCCATACCAGCTGGGTAACGGGGCCGTTCAGGGCGGTCAAGGGTAGACCGATGTTTATTGTCGTACCATCCGCAACACCAACAGTATACTTGAGCGGCTCGCTGAAGCGCATTTCCGTCGTCGGCTGCATGAGGAGCTCGTGTTGGTAATCGCGGTAGGCCTTCCGAAGGTCCCCGTCAATCAGGGCCGTGCCACAAACCATCTCGGCTACCTCCAAGGTCGGCACACCATACCCTACCGTCTTCGTGCGTTGAAATGTAAAAGGCACCGCGAGGTCCAAGATTTGGAAGGACGAATTAAGAGGCGAATCGTCACACGCCGTCTTATTTTTGCCGAGTAAGCGCACGACCTCATGAAATGGTCGTAGCGTTATATGGATACGGAGAGGGCGTGTTGAGGATATGAGAGGAAAGGAGACGTTCAGATGGCGTGCGAACCAAAAAGGGAGGTAACAGTACACCGAGCCATCCTCGGTTCCACCCGTAGGTCCCAATACACTATCATCCCATCCTATAGCCTTTCCACAATCCAAGGCAAGCCGGCTCCATACATCAATCCAATCACCGCTCCATTGTTCCACAATCACGCCATCCACTTCCAGTTCCGCGAGGGCTATTGCGGCGGACCCCAAGGATTTCGTCCATACCCATTCGCTTGCAGCATCCACATACTGCCAGTCTTTTTTCACATACAAGTGGTTGTAGATATCAGCAGGAAGCCAGTGAATCGGTTTGATACGAAAGGCCACCCAGGATAGCATATCCGTTTCCCAGGGATAGGGCACTGTAAAGGTAATGCGCTTGCCCCATTCCGCTGCACCCGCAACCGGCCATACATGTACATCGGGAACGAAGGAATGGTATCGCTCAAAACGGGGCTGATACAGTGTATCCTTGCCGTCCTTGGGATACACGAGCTCATCAAATCCACCACGGTCCACGAGGGATACCAGCTTTTTCATGGTTCCCACAGGGGCTGCGCCAGTCGCTGCGCCAGTCGCTGCGCCAGTTGTGGACATCTTACTGTATGTCGGGATTCCCAACATGTAGTAAAAAACGTACATTTATGCTGCTCCGATTCATTTTAGGGAGGGGTCAGAGGGGAAAGCGCCGAAAGTTGGCTTTGCCAACTTAGGCGCCTGACCCCACGGCAACTACGTTGCCGTGGGGAACCGTGGGTTCCCTCATGATTTCCACTGCGTATTGCAGGTTGTACAAATGTACTGGAATTTCAGGTTCGTCGGATCCGTCTTGATGTAAATGACATCGCGTTTGGATTCATCGGTGCGGGAAGCACATTCGGCATTCGGACAGCGCAAGGTATTCACGTGCGGGAGTGTAGGGTCATGGAGTGTATATTCATTGATGACGACACCGGAGGCAGCACCGGCTGCCGAGGAACCCGAACGGAAAGAGGTCTCTAAGATAAGCGCCTCTTCCTTGGATTTCGGCTGTAGGAGCTCACGATACCCACAATTCCTACATTGATAACTCACCTCTTTTTCTTCGGTGGCATCCAGGTACAGGAAATAGGAACATTTGGGACAAAATCGCATTCTTGTGTTATGGTCTTTCTAATGATGGGAGTGGATGTTGGTTGTTGTGGTTTGCCATGGTTCAACTTTGGGCCGCCGCGTCCTTTGCCTAGGACGAGCACATCAGACATTCAGCAGGTTGCTGCTGTTCCTGCTTCGCAGCATGCACCTGTAGGAGTGCCGGGTCCACCGTGAACTTCTGGGCTGCGGCAGCAGCCCTGGTGCGCAAATAGTAAATGCCCGTTTTCAGACCCCGCCTCCATGCATAGAAATGCATAGATGTGAGTTTACGGTAATCTGCATCGGCTAAGAAGAGATTCAGGGACTGGCTCTGGCATACGTAGGGGCCGCGGTCGGCAGCCATATCAATCAGCGTCTTTTGCTTGATTTCCCACACGGTCTTGAAGACGTGCTGAATTTCCTCGGGTACTTGAGGGAGCCCCTGTACGGACCCATTGTTCGCAATAATGAAGTCTTTCAGGTTTTCACTCCAGACACCGGCGGCCTGGAGCGCCTTCACGAGATGGCGATTGACCACGATGAACTCGCCGGCCAGTGTACGGCGTGTGAAGATATGGGTGGCATAGGGTTCAATGCACTCGCAATTGCCGAGGATTTGGCTTGTAGAGGCTGTGGGCATCGGGGCAACCAACAGGGAATTGCGCATACCCACGCGGCGAATCGCATTCACGAGCCCATCCCAGTCCAAGTCGGCATCGGGTTCGGGCTCCACATTCCACAGGTCGTATTGCAAGCGGCCCATTTGTGCTGGTGAACCCACCCAGGTTTCGTAGGGTCCCTCAGTAGCCGCGAGGTCACACGACGCTTCACATGCCGCATAATACATATGGGCAAAGATGCGGCGATTCAGCGTGGCGGCCGCCGCGTCATCCCAAGCGAGTCCGAGCATCGCAAAGACGTCTGCGAGTCCCTGCACGCCGAGGCCAATAGGGCGATGGCGCATATTGGAGGCACGTGCCTCTGGAATCGGGTAGTAATTTGCGTCAATTACACGATTTAAGTTACGCGTTGCCACGCGGACGGTGTGTCGGAAATCCGCGAAATCAAAGGCGCCGTCCTTGACGAACGCTGGCAGCGAGAGCGACGCCAGGTTACATACGGCGGTCTCTTCGGGCGACGAGTACTCAATGATTTCCGTACAATTGCCCGTGAGAATACCATTGAATACACCGGCGTGATTGACGGGTTCGTTGAAACAATAGGTATCGCACGTGCGACCATAGTCCACCACATCCCATACCACGGCTTCCAACACATCTCCCTCAGGTGTCTGCCATTCGCGGAGGGAGTCCCCGCGGCGCAGGTCGCGCGCCTGGGCACGTGGTACATCCGCCAGGCTCATTGCATCCTCGGCACGCGAGTCGCGACGAATCAGGAACTTATGATACGGCGTGCATTCTATATGCTTATGTTGGAAATGGGGGGTTCCTGTTGCAGGATCACGGCATGCCACAACTACATCCACTCCCAACACAGGTTGATTCACACCCGTCTGCTCTACGCGCGTTTTGGACCACGCGTTACCATTCCACACCTCCACATCGCGGCCCTTCAGGGTGTGAATAGGAACCTCACCAGCCTCGCGTGTGAGCACGAGGGTCTCAGGGGCTACGCATAGATTAGAGGACTTAATGACGCCGAGGTTCTGTTGATTGCTCTTGAGGTTCGCGGCATCTTTGTAGAGGAGGTAGGGTGTACCCGTTTCAATTTGGCTATCTAAGATACGGAACCAAAGGTCCTGGGCCTTTACAGTCTTACGACCACGCCCCTCGGCCTCGTAGCGTTCGTAGAGGGCCGTAAACTCCTTCCCCACGACATCGGCGAGTCCAGGTGCCTCATTCGGGCAGAAGAGCGTCCAGTCGCCATTGGCATCCACGCGTTCCATGAAGAGGTCCGGTACCCACAGGCCGTAGAAGAGGTCGCGGGCACGCTCCTCCTCGGAACCGGTACTTTTCTTCATTTCCAGGAAGTCCTCCACATCGGCGTGCCAGGGCTCCAGGTATATGGCAAAGGACCCGTTGCGTTTGCCACCGCCCTGGTCCACGTAGCGCGCCGTATTATTATACACACGGAGCATGGGCACTACGCCATTGGACGTGCCACCTGTGCCGCGAATCAAGGACCCGCGGGCTCGGATGTTGGAAATGTGTATACCAATGCCACCGCCGTATTGACTGATGAGCGCACAGTCCTTCAGGGTATCATATATGCCGTGGATGCTATCCCCCGAATCTTTAATAGCAAGTAGAAAGCAGCTACTCAACTGCGGTCTCTTCGTTCCCGCATTAAAGAGCGTAGGTGTTGCATGCGTGTATTTTTTGAGGGACATAAGGTCGTACATTTCAAAGGCCTTCTGGAGGTCATTGGGCCAGATGCCAAGGGCCACGCGCATCCAGAGATGTTGAGGGCGCTCTACAACGCGACGCTCCGTATCGCGCAACAAATAGGCACGTTCCAGGGTCTTGAAACCGAAGAAATCCAACAAGTAGTCACGGTCGTATTGGATATGGGCCTCAATCGCAGCAGCATGTTGGCGTACGGTGGCAACGAAAACGGGATCCAAGAGACTCGCGGGTTTTCCAGTGCGGTCCAGGACGGCGTCCAACGTATCCACAGCTTCCAACATCGTCTTCGGTGTCGCCTTTTGATGATTGGATATGGCGATACGGGCGGCGAGCGTGGCGTAATCAGGATTCGTGGTAGACCAGGCGAACGCTAGATTGGCGGCAATGGTATCCAACTCCGTTGTTGTAATACCGTCAATCATACGTGTAAGGACGCCTTGGGCGACCCGTGTAGGATTCACGGCGAGGCCTTCGGCAGCCTTGGTAATACGCTCTTGTACCTTCTCAAACGCCACGGGCTCGGATGCGCCACCGCGCTTTACTACGTACATCGCGGACATAGTATTGGTTGTGGTAGTCTCTAACATTTGTTCCGGGGGTGTGTGATGATTGCTGCCGCGATGCATGTAGGACGGGTTCACTTTTGGAACGCAGGGCAGCAACCGCGTTCAGCGGTGCCAAAAACTATTCCGGACCCTTCATGGAGGGGTCCTCTCTCCCTTCTCGCGATAGCTCAGTCGGTAGAGCAGTGGATTGTAGATGCATGTACATCTAAATAAAGCTCCACGAGTCACCGGTTCAATTCCGGTTTGCGAGAACGTTCCCCGTTAGCACAATAGGTAGTGCATTCGGCTGTTAACCGAAAGGTCGCTGGTTCGAGCCCAGCATGGGGAGAAACATACATACACCATTTTTGAGTATATTCAGTATAGTCTCAAAAATGGTAAAGGGAGAGATGTGTTGAGAATCGTGGGTATGGCAATGGCTCTCAACAAATAAGCCGCCGTCCTAATTAGCAGGAAATAGCAATGAATAGCGGAGCCTATTTTTTCATTGCCGTTCTTATTATAGTGTCGCTGACCGTCCTCGCCTATGCGGGCGAGGATAAGTTCAAGGCAATGGAGACTTTTGTAGGACTTCGTGGTGGTCAAGACGCGGCCTGGATGCCTACGGCATCCGGCAGGAATCCCGAGGGTATTCCTGAGGGTGCCGTGGCCACCCTGGAGGGTGCACCGGCAAAAACCCTGGATACCGAAATGCTCTTAACATCCGACCGGCTCATACCTATGAGTGCCGAGGAATCCGATGCTGCCTGGGGCAGAATGACATCGGAGCGCTGTTACCGCAGTGATATGGGGGAGGTCCTAAAACCCACCCGCAACTTCCTACAGCGCACCAATAACTATCCCCGATCCCATCCCGATTCGTGTTCCGCACCGAACCACGAGTTTGTGGGTACCTTTTACCGCCCCCATGAGGGTGTGGGTGCTACACCTGCGAAGGGACTCCCCTATCCAGCGGGGGCTACGGGTGCCCTGCCGTGCGGTATGTAACGTCGCTAGCCGGCGTATCTAAACATTCCCTACACTCATCCTAAGTATCATTCTTCTACGGTACTTTCAAAAATAGCTATGGCACGCGAGGCGGATAGTTACCAGCAGTTCCTACACATCCTGGCGATTGTATTGATTATTTACCTTATCATCAACTGGGGCATTATTATCGGTGATACATTGGGTCTCTGGCTCCCCGAGCCATGAAAGTGTTAGGGCGCACTCCCATGCGGCCAATTGGTCCATGAACCCATCGTTGGGGTCCACGACTTTGCGGCGGGCCACGACGTATTCCACGGCTTCCTTGCGTGTCCAGTGGCGTTTCCACATGAGATAGGCAATCATGAGGGTGGCACTGCGACTGACACCGGCCGCACAATGAATGAGAACCTGGTCGCCACGTTGGCGTGCAGCTTCTATGAACTCAATGACGTCGTGGAAATACTCGGATATGGGCACTTCGCATGCATCATCAATCGGCAAATGGAACCAGTTGCGGGCACCAACTTTCTCGTGAATCCGCCACAGCTTCACCTCTTCAAAGGTAAGGGCCGTAACGATGGATTGAAATCGCACATACTCCGGTTGTTTGCCATCAAATGATACGTATCCGTCCTTATCACCGAGCCAAAGGCCGTCTTCCATTTTATCGCATACATTACCCATTGTGTTGTTGATTGGTTAGGTCAATAAAAAAAGAGGGAGTTCATTTTTGTTGGTTATCACGGGCTGTTTAGTCGCTCTCCTCGGATTCGTAGCCCTGTTCGTCCTCATAGTGAATGTGAATCTGATTGTTGCGCACGGAGAGGACGCCACAATCTGTTGGGTCCTCGCCGGTCCATTGGACGGCCCCGTTCACCTGGATGCCGAAGGGGCGAAAGACGTATTCCACAAGGTATTCCAACCACTCTACAAAGTGTGCGAATTGCTGCCATCCCTCAGGACAACCGATAGTCGTCGCTGTTACGGGCTGCCAGAGGCAGCGGAGACCTGGTTGACGCAAAGGCGCCTCATTGTAATCTACGATGGCTGGATGGTTGTCGGGCAACGTTTCAGTAAAGAAAGAGCCTTCAGAGCCATAGGGATGTGTAGGGAACGCGGGGTGTCCATGTGCACCACCGAACGCTTCTTGAAGTTTCGCAACATCGTATTTCATACGCCGACTGTTGCGAAACGCTATTAGAAATGCGGACTCCTCTTGTGTAAGAGGACGGGAAAGCTGGAAAGAACCGATAAAGCGTGTTGCGTATACCATTCTGTGCAGGTGTGTGTGAGTATGTAGCTGTGATTCTCAACATGCGCTATGTATCCTTCACTTTTTATACTCCATCTGCGGACTGTATCATGCGCATGCGGTGTATTTCAGTTATTTGCGTTTCCAGAATGGATGACGCGAGGGCTTTAATGTGGGGACTGCGAAGCGTGCTGGGTTTTTCCAGAATATATCGGGATGTATGGACAGCCATGGAATGATGGGGTATCATATCGCGCACCCATTGGCGATTGTCCACCCACCATTGACCACGAGCGGCCTTGTAGCATACCGCGATTCCCAACAAAGCAACGAACCAGCCCCACGAGGGCAGGGGATGCATGAAGCCTTCTATGCAGACCATGGCGAGACTCATAGCCGTCGCTACGTATAGTTGATTCAGGGAGATTTGATGGTCTGCCCAGGTATCCAACATCATTGCCGGCATTGCCCACAGATGTAGGATCATCATAGATGTAAACATAATGAGATGTGGCCACATGTCTTGTCTAGCACCTACTCGTTAATTAAGTAGCCGGTTTTTTAAGGGAACCGTAGGTTCCCCTTTGAAGCCCGATAGTCGGCAAAGCCGACTTCGGGCCTGAGCCGCATGTCGGCTCAGCCGACTGCGGCGACCCCTCCCTTCAATGCCCCTTCGGCAAGACGATTCTTGTGCAAGATACGAAGGGTCGCCTCGTTCACATGGGAACAGAGTTCGGCCATATGCCACTTCTTGAGCGCCTTGACACCCTGTTCTTTCAGGGCGGCCCATATTTCATCCTTCTTAAAGGGGAATGTCGCCGCTTGTCCTTTGGATGTCGCGCACTTCTCAATCTTATAGGCGGGCATGTTGGTAGCCTGTGGTTGCGGTTGCTGTAGCTGCTGCAGCGGTTCCTGTAATGGTTGTTGCGGCTGGTTGCGATTTTTGCGCGTTGCATTGGCTTTTCGCCTTACCAGGATACGAAGTGTCGCCTCATTCACATGGGAACAGAGTTCGGCCATATGCCACTTCTTGAGCGCCTTGACACCCTGTTCTTTCAGGGCGGCCCATATTTCATCCTTCTTAAAGGGGAATGCCGATGCTTGTCCCTTGGAGGTCGGACAGCGCTTCAAATCGTATTTGGATATGTTGAGAGTGTTTGTTGGTTGTAGTGCTGGCACAGGTGCTGGTGCTGGCGCTAACAACTCTTGCTCTTCTTCCTGAATTTCTTGGATGCTTATGCGCGGTTGTTGAGGTTGTTGAGGTTTCTTGGGGGCCTTTTTACAGTGTCCCTTCTCGGACCGGATTTCACCAGGTGCGCATTTCTTCACACATTTACCTGAAATAGCCGAACGTTCCTGGTCCTCGGGGCACGGCTTCTTCGCAGCGGGTTTCTTTTCGGCCACAGGGGCTTTCTCTTGGCGTTTCTGCATTTCCAACACGCGCCTCTCCTCCTCCTCTATTTCCGCGAAGGGCTGTGTAGGTTCCGTGGCGGGTTCCTCCTCTTCCAACACATCTGCGATGATACCCTTTGTGACCTCCTTGGGTGATTCATCCAACCAGCTCAATACCACCGAAGGTAGCTCAGATTCGCGGAGCATGGGTTGCTTCGTCTTCTCGGATGCCAAGGGCAATCGGTCCGGTGTTAATATCACATAGAGGCCGTCTTGAAGGCCATTGTCTTTTGCGTTCTTGGTGACCTTGGTTACCAGGCGGCCCACGAGTTCATAGCCGTGGCAAGTATCCCGTGTAAAAAGCACAGAAATACCATTATTGCTGGCGACGTGTCTGTAAAAGGCCATTTCTCCCTCGGATTGTAATATACGCTCTGCATCCGACCACGCTGTCGTGCCCAAAATAGCGGCCCATGCAATAGCGCGCAGGTTCTGTCCCGTAGCGGCAGCGGGCCACACCATATGTGTAATACCTTCCCATGTGAGTGGAATACCCTGGCGCGAGGCTTCACATCCAACATTCTCCGCCCCCAACTCCTCTGGGATGACGAGGCCCTGTGTATAGCGTGTTGGAAGCCGTCCCTCCAAACCGAGGGCCTGCCACACACCCGCGTCCCCCCGTCCCTCAAACGAGAGGAGAAGAGTATCCCGTTCGCGCACAACGCCCACAGGTGGCCGCAGGCGTGCTACGGAACCCGTGAGAATCTGTTGGGCGGGTTCATATGTTCGCATTAACTCATCGGCAAGTCGGGCCGTTATGACAAAAACGGGGTCCGCAAAACGTTCGGTGGCCACGGTGTGTATTAGACACGTGTCTTCGTCGGTGGACCAGGCGCATGCGCCATCACATTGGCCCCTCGGTAAGCGGAGGCAGTTTCGGCGGAGTGTTGAAATGTCCCAGACAGTGCCTTTATCACCAACATGTAGCCACTTCGCAACCACGGGTCCCAACAGTAAGTCCATGCGCTTACGCAGTTCGTAGAGGGGCAGCTGGGCACGCTTTGCTCGCAGGTCCTCAATGGCCTTCTTGTAGGGTTTGCCGGCGGCCGTATTCAACCAGGCACCGAGAGATAGGCGCACGTGTTGATACGATTCCTCCAGGAGTTCCTCGGGATTGCTGCTGATTGCCGTGGCATCCTCTTCAGCATGCGACATGCCCGACAGCCAGGGCAGCTCATCTATTTGCACGGACCCGCGGAATTGCGTGTACATCGGATGGGAGATAACCGCATCTTGTTTAATGGGTTCCAGGGGTATTATAGCACCGCAGCGCGTTTCCAGAGCGACCAACATAGTTGCCTCCGTCTTTCCGACGGAACGTGGCTGTGAGCGCAGTTCCATGGGCAGGAGTCCACCAAAGAATCGGATGAGACCCGTGGCGTTTTCCGCGGTTGCAGCGGCGCCGACCAGGAAATTCAGTAGGGGCACGAGAGGAGACAAGGGTAGCGCCTCCACATCATAGCGGGATACCAGTGCCACATCCACGGTGCCGTCGTCTACCGCGGGTACAAAGAGGGCTGAATCGCCGTAACGCACCACGACACCCACAAGGCGCCGTGTACGGTCGCGGAGCAGGTAGTCCAGTGTCACGTTCTCTTGTTTGCGCAGAACAGCGAGGAGTGCACCTAGGCGGGGAATACCGGTTTGAGGGGCATCATCTTCCAACCAGGGATACGATACCGCCTGGGGGCGACCACAGCCCACCCGTGGGTCAAAAAAGTCGGCATAAAAGGCTGCTAGCGGTTCGCGCAGGGCAGGTGATAATTGGCCGAAGGCGACGGATTCGGGATCCAACACACCCAACAGTTGGTCCGGTCCCTCGTAAAACATAAGGGGTTCCACGATGCGGGTGCGTCGGTCCTCCCAGAGCAGTAGAAGAGGCGGGCGCACCGCCTGGTGGCGCAGGGATACGCCGAGGGCGGGACACCGCAATATGACATGGTCGTTCACATCCGTTGTAAGGGTCGCGAGGACAACGCCGGTGGCTGTGAAGAGTCCTGGTGCGGTGAAGAGGTGCTCCCAGAGACGGAGCTCCTTACGCTGGCTCTGGTCGGCCACGTAGGTCTTGAAGCGGTGCCAGGCGCCGTAGAGGAATTCGGCCTGTGCACGCTGGGCCGGCAGAGGAATACCCATGCGACCGCACCACGTCTGGAGTTCACCAGGTGTTGGCCGACTTTCGGGGTCCGCGAACTCAGCCGGCAGCGTACCGTAATTCGCCTGTTGGAAGGCGTGGAATGTCAGGACTTCCTGGGTTTCAAACAGTTCCTGGTACACCTGTTCAGGTGTAAGGGCGGCGGTCTGATACGGTGGGACAATATGAGACACCACGGCGCGTGCATAGGCAACGAGTTGCAGCAGCATATTCCCCACATTCCTTACACGCGTCCCGAGTCCCAGGCGGAAAAAGGCGTGTCCACGGAGCTTCGGATGCGTATAGATTTTACCGTGTTTAGGGCTTTCCAGGTATTGCTTCGCGTCCTGGCCAAGGAAGGCATCCACGGCTTCCGGCACGAGCCCCACCTTTCCAAGTTCCAGGGGAAAACTGGAGGCCGCCAAGATATACGCGCGCACAATGGCCTTCGCTTTGAGTTCCACCTTCGTTTTCTCCTTGTCCAAGAAGCGGTAGGTATCCTCGGTAATCCCTACAAAATCCGCCGCCTTGTAGTCCAACTTTATGCGCGCCTCGGTGAAGACGTCCATGAGATTGCGGGTTTGCACGAGTTCCACGACGGCCTCTTCCTTTTCGGCGGGGGTCTTGGGGCCCGTCTGTTGGATGGCGGGGAGTTCCACGATGGGCGTAGGGAAAGGCGCGGCTTCGGTGGGGGGTATGAGACTGCCTGGGTCCGTGAAACAGCAGGGCACCACGAAACCCTTGGGGTGAAAGAGCTCGGACCCGAAACCCGCGAAGCGCGCGACGACACCCGTAGCGGATTTCGTAGTCGTTCCACGGCGCATCACAGTTTCGCCGGCTTTGGGTGTCTGGTCTTTCGGGATTTCCTTACCACCGCAGAAGGGGCACGTATTCGCCGGCTTAGTAAGACCACGTCGCGACACTTTGCCGGTAAACTCAGCATCAATGAGAGGCAGGTCGTCGCGAATGCACCACCACTCGGCGCAGATGTAGTAGTTCGCCTTGGCGGTTCCAGCACGCACCACGAGCCACAGGGGCTTGGATTTCTGGAACGTTTGTAGGGTCTCCACTTCCTCGCGGGCGCCCACGGGCGCATCCTTCCATTTGCTGACCACGGATAGCCCGTCTTTCAGGGGAATACCGAGCGAGAGAATGCGTTTCTCGTAATCCAACACATCCTGTAGGGATTTCTTCTGTGTCTTGGCTTCCTTCATACGTTCACCGAGAACCTTGGATGTAAAGTAGATGGCCGTGGTGTCGTATTTGGAAAGGGGTGCCTCTACCCAATGGACACTATCACCATAGAGGGAGCGGACACGCCGGTATGCCTCAGGGGACATGACGTTCGGTTGCTTGTTGGAGGAGCTTTGGCAGGTGCGCGAGAAGAGTTTGGTGGACTGTTCGGTTTTATAGCTGAAGAGGTCGCTATCATGGGCTTGCAAGCGGGTAATGAGGAACTTATCTAGGGGCGGCAGGGGAGCCTCGTCGGCTCCAATAGGGTCCGGATAGCGCACGTCTTTTTCCAGGGCGAGGACCTGTGTAGGTTCTGCGGGCAGCGGTTGCGCGTCCTGGATAGCGGTGGTCGTTTCGTCTTGGTGAGCGATTCCAAGGTTCCCAACATCCCCAACATCCCCAACATCTTCCTCCCCCATTTGCCCGTACATTTCCATGGCTTGAAACCAGTCATCCATTTGGCCGTAATTCGTGGCCTCCTCCTCTTCTGGTGCTGCTAGCGGAGCTGGCACTAGAGGAGCCGGCGGACCAACCGGCAACTCTTCCTCAATGGCCGTGAGTGCTGGACCCTCCATCTTTAGGTCCGCAGCCGTATGGGATACCCAAATTTCCAACATGGATAAGATGCGCTGTAAATCCACGAAGCCCGATACACCCGCGACCCCAAAAAGGTAATCAGGGTGATGATTGTAAAGCGTGACTGCTGCACCGATGCCATGCTTGGCCACGGCTTTTTCGGGCGCATCGGCGTCCACAAGGACATATTCGGCGTGGCGGTTTATCCATGTTGAGAGTGCCTGTCCCGCCTCCACGGGCCCTAGGCCAAATTCGCGTGTAATAGCGGCCACGTAAGCACCCACGGGAATCTTCTCCACGGAGAGTGACGCCTCTTTAAGAAACAGGTCGCTGATGTACGACATAACGGGGTCGCGTTCCGGCGCAAAGTTGGATACGGCCTTCCAACGGAGGCCGAGGGCCGCCTCGCCCGTCAGGGGCGCCTCTTCCTTGAACAGGGGCGCAAAGGGTTCACCACGCTTACGGAGTTCCAACTTGGTCGGTTTGCGAATATCCTGTTGTAGGGTGTATTTGTAGGTGGCCGTGAGTTCCTCCAGGCGCGTCGCGCTGAAATCACCGGCTGTGACGATAGCGCTATCCTTCCACGGGGATACCGCGAGGCACCCGCGGAGTTGTTGGAAGGCCTCGGCCACCACATCGCGTGTGAGAGGCGCATCGCGTCTCGGAGCACCCAACACAATCTCCCCACTGCCGTCTTCATAGATGCGCAGAACCCACGCAGTCCCGTAGGGTGCCTTGGGATGCAGGATGGGCGCCTTGCCCACAATCATGGCGCCCTGTTCGGCGGCGGGGGCATCTCCCAGCAGGGTGCGCAGGAGTTTCGCATCGGCGAGCAAGGGAATGCCCGCAGGATTCAGGGCGAGCTTGAGAAGGGGCGGTGTGCGCTGGTTCGCAGCGAAATAGCGGAGGATGGGCAGGGCTTTTGTAGGGGTCATGGTATGAAAGAGGATATCCAGCGATTCGCCGAGGGGCTGCGACGGCAAGAGGATACGCAGGGCCCTCAAGTCGTGGAGCTGAGGCACGGGACCCTGTAGAGATTTCAGGAACCCCTCCAATTTCGTGAGGCGGGCACCCCGCTGTTCCTGGAAGAGCCGAATAGCCTCCAAGGACTGCGTTTCAGCGGCCGTCAGGGGTCCTAAAACCGCCTCAGCATCCGCCGGTGTTTCCAACATAGGAAAGTAGAGTTGTAGGAATCCGGCGACCACGGTTGGCGATACATCCAAGGACTGTGCATTTGCCTCCAACACGGTAGCAAGAGACCAGACGTGTATTTCGTTCGCGGTTGTGTTGAGAGACATGGATTCCAGAGTTACACCGGCGAGGAGTGTAGGGAATACCGGTTTGCGCACATCCCCCTCCATAAGGTCGGTGCTCGGCTTTCCCCATACGGTGGCATCCAAGGGGTCCGCAAGAGCAGCCGTGAAGGGCCAGCGGAATTCTAGGGGACGATAGGTGCCCGTCGTCGTTTTCTCGGCAATAAAGAGGTGATTGGGCAAGTAACCTCGTGCGTTATAATGCAGGGCAATCTGTTGCTTGACGAATAGAATGGAATCAAAGGGGTAGGCCTGGAATGTCCAAGGTGCAGTGGCCTTTGCTGTACCCGTATGTTCAATGACTCGGATTGTCTTGGATTCCAAGGAATCAATCCGGGGTGGAGCTATGATATTCATGGGATCTCCCTTCCTCTATGACGGTTCTATAATATCATCTGCTACTCCTGACTTATATGTAGGAGAGTCCGTTATATGTACACCACAATACTCAACAGGATGGGCCGCGAAGTCGGTATAAGTATAAATACCGAGTTCTTCGGCCTGTGTTAGGAGCCAGGCAAAGTTATTCCAAAAATCGGGGCTATGCCCAATCGTTGTAGTACCCATATGGGCCATTTCATGGAGAGCCACGAAGAGGAGGACGTTTTCGGAGACGAGTTCCTCTTTGTCGTTACGTTGGCGAAGGCACATGAATACCTTTTCCTTATCCACCGTGTAAGAAGTATGCACGGCTTCGGGTGTGGATTCGGAGAATTGGTCGGATGTACAGGTAAAGTTGCGAACGAGTTGGGCCACAAAGGGTTTACGCTCGTATTTGGCACCTAGGTGATTTTTGAGGTCACAGAGGCGTTGTCGGATGCGGGCGAGGCGGTCTGCGGCTTCCTGTTTATCCGGCAGATTGCGCACATAATACCGCTGCTTATCCACACGGGATTCCACATAGGACATAGGATATTTAGACTGTTTTATGGAAAGAGCCACATAACCAACGATGATAACGAGAATGAGAAAGGTCCAGGCCATACCGGAGCCACCTCCCGCGTTCCCAACAGCATCCATCCTTTTGTTGCAATACTCTAATAGGGTTCTTGGAATACCATCAACATCAACAAAAGTATACTATATGCTTTTGTTTGTGTAAAGAATGCATGAATGCGATGTCGCATTGATTAGAAGCCCTTAAAGGGAGGGGTCACCGTCGGGCAAAGCCCGACGGTTCAGGCTCCAAAATTGGCTGCGCCAATTTCGGAGCTTCAGAGGGGTTGCGAAGCTACCCCTTCTTAAAAGCCCTCAAGAGGGCGGCGCTGGAGGTCAGGCTCAATGGTAGTCTGGTTCCAGATGCTGACCTGTACCTGTGGGCATGGGGGCTCAGAACGGAGCTGTTGGTTGGCGTTACGCAAGCTCTGGCCGACGGTATTCACACCGATGAGAGCACCGGCACCGAGGAAGTTCTTGCCGCTGATATCACCTTGGCCAGTAGGATTGACCTGGGCCCACTTACTGGCCTGGTCTGCTGGTAGGAGCTCCTGGGGCGCCAATTGGTTCTTAGGGTAGCAATTGGCGGGCTGGGCAGCCTCAGGGAAAGGAGTGGAAGCGGGGTTCTGGAAGCCCTCCATAGCACCAACAGAGGCGTGCTTCTCCTCCTCCTTTTCGGGGGCACCCATTACCATATCACCAGTGGCACCCTGGAAATACTCCTTCTTCTTTTCAAAGTTCACGAAGTGTTCTTTTTTTTGATTCGCGAAGCCGGCTGCGGTACCCTTCTTGGCCGCCTTGGCCAGGGCCTTACCAAGGGCATCGGAGGCAGCCAAGAGGCCGTCCAACTCTTTCTTTTGATCGGGACCGCTCTGGAACTTCTCCACCTGCATACCGGTAACAGATGCAGGGTTGTTGGGAGGAAGGACAGGCTGTTGAGCGGACTGGGAAGGAACCTGGACAGCGGGCATAGTGCTGGCCGCGCTAGGAGCCATCATATCTTGGAATCCCTCCTTGGCAAAGAGGCCTCCAAAGGTAGGATCCATCATGTAAAACACGGCGAGGAGGACACCGACAACGAGGAGGACCAGAAGAATATTCCGGGATGTATCTGCCATAGTGCTTTATCTATCTGCCGACAGAGTTATTTTTTCTGGCCTCTTTTCATTCAATCATTTCAATCATCTTCCTCGGAGTCCTCCCAATCCGAAAAACCAGATTCGGTGTCGGAGAGATCAAATTCTGAAAAGAACTCGTTCATAGCCTTGTCTGCTACCACCTTGGCATCCTGGGCTGCCTGCAGGAGCTGGCGAACATGGGCCTTCATATGTTGCTTGCGCTGATCCGGATCCTTCAGGTTCACTACACCCTCCTCGGCTACCAAATCGTCCGAATGCACCGACATACCGTCCTCCTCCTCCGCGCCGGCGGACCCAAAGTCCAGGTCTATGACTGCCGCCGCCTCGGGGAGAACTTTCTTAATCACGTAACCCCAAACAGGAACAATACTCTGCCGGGAGATAACAACGGCCTCTGCAATTAACTGCACAACGACACGCTTGCCCACGACAGACTCTGGCCGTTTCCCCCATAAATCCTGCCGACTCCATTCTGGTACACCACCAGCACGCACCAACATTCCCCACATAGGTGTCATCGCGCTAAGTGTGGCAAGTGAGGGGGTTGCCGAAAAGAGTGCCTTATTCTTCGTTAAATCACGGAGCGTCTTCTCACGAAGGGCATTTATGGCGGATTGGAGCGAAAGCTCGGGTGTTGGAAGTGTGGCATCCCGTTCCCATCGCAACTCGGCCACAGTCAATACCGGAGGATGTGCAAACTTTACCTTAAAAGAACCGTCCACCTGACGTTCGGGTACTTCAAAAACCTCCATGGGTGTTCCGGATGCGTTAAATTAATATCTATTGCCTTAGATGTGTGTGGTTGCTGCGTCGCCCATGGCAATTCAAAATCCCCCGTGCGGTTAGATAGAATGGAGCGAGACCGTTACAAGGAAGCCACCCAAGATATGGCGTCCCATATTGGGGAAAAGGTACTCACTGTACTACGCCATCCGGAAAACCAGGCCCGCCTACAAACTATCATGGACCCGATTGTTAGTCATATCATTCAACGGGTTTTCCCATACATATTGCTCTCGGCCATATTATTCCTGATACTTTTCATACTGACTATAGGAACGTTCTGGATTGTAATGCGATCCGGTGGGATTCCTACATCGGTTGCCATCGTGTCGTGAAAAATTGAAACTTCCCGAGAACGGGTTTGGTCACCCCCTGTTCCTCCTATCCTTTCCTTCCCTACAATCCCCACATTCCCACATTCCCCACATTCCCAACATGTCCTTCCCCTCGTATATCCTCTTTGATGCCACTTTCCACCAGCATCGCCAGGCCTTCTGGTATGTGTTGATGGACCTCGCGGACCCCACGGACCCCTGTGAGGATGCTGCCACTGCCGCCACAGAAGCCTATTACGAGATATATAGTGATTACTAAGTACCTATACCCCTCTGAAGAATGGCGGCATCCGGTTCGGGTGCTGGAGCACCCGCTGCCCATTTTTCACGTTGGCGTTCGCTCACGAGGTTCTCCCATGTATCCTCGGTGCCTTTCAACAACGTTGCGGACCGTTCCCAGGCCGTTGCTGTACGGACGCCTTCGCCGCCCAGAATATCCAACATGGATTTCCCACTCCGAATGAGCCAATAGGCTGATTGGTAGGAAATGGTCGGAATGTAGGGCGCGTAGTCACAACCCATAAGAACGCACATATCCACAAACTGGGGATATGTGAGTTTCGTTTTTTCCAGGAGCGCCGAGAGACGTATGGCCCGCCAGGCTGCGACGGGCGTCTGGAAGTCGGGCAGCAGCACCCATTCCACGCCGCGGGGTACAAAGTCCATATCCGAGGTCACGATGGCCGCGAGCTCACCGGTGCGTGCCAGGTGGGCAAGGACAGAGTCGGCCTCCTGTTCAGCATTTATGGCAAGTACGCCCATGGCGTAGAAGAACTGCTTCACTTCCAGGCGGTCCCCCGTGGAAATGCGGGGTTGCTCGGCGTCCGTTTCCGCGGCAACGCGGCTCCTATGGCGGCGACGCGCCGAACGTGTCCCGTCCTTTTCACGGGGACTCCGCCCATCAAAGATAAATACCGGTTCCGCACCGAGGGCCCTCACCTGTCCGATGATATCCGCCAGCATACGAAAGAGCTGGTGCGCCTCGGTGCGTGCCT
>JACCDG011496649.1_pt1 | contig 19784 bp, 23 predicted proteins | sample 7442471 | NCBI WGS metagenome assembly JACCDG01 (sample SAMN15323444, study PRJNA562643) | freshwater metagenome | isolation source: river surface water | place: USA:Blue River Watershed | collected 2017-08-17 | reverse complement strand
CGACGTATTTTATTGAAAAAGTTTGTTGTGCTTATCGTTTAATTCCACGCAAATTCAGCTAAGCACTCGAAGAAATGAGTTGTTTTTCATCTATTTGTAGCAGAAGCGCGCCGACAACGATAATGACGCCCATGAGGGTGTAGGCGTATCGAATATTTGCGTTCGCGACTGCTCCGACAATGAATTGCATGATGACGATGTAAATTGATACAACAATAGAAAGAGCAGAAAGGACTGTTGCGCGATTATGTGCAGCGATGTGGTCATTAACGTATTGCGAGAAGAGTGGGTCACGCAAATAGCAAAATCCGTTGAACAGGATATAGCCGAGAATCGCGATGACGGGGTGTGCAAAAAGTGCGAGCAAGAGGTACAGTGCGCCTGGCATAATCGTAGCGAGGAATATTGTTCGTTTCATGCCTACACGCTTCTCTATACGGTATGCGTTAGCGCTCATTAGGGCCTGGAGGGTCCATGCAATTGCGATGATAACTCCAAACCAACCGATGGGAACGCCTACGTTCGTAAAGTATGGTTGTATGAGAAATTTGAGGATGTGGTAAAAAGGAAACGTAAGTAGACTCAAAAGAAAGATTGCGCGTAGTGGCGCGTTTGCAGTGATTTCGCGAATTGAGCCGCGCAAAGCACTAAACGGATTAGTGTGTTGCTCCTCTTTCTTCCGTTTTTCTTCAGTTAAGAAGAAAACAAGGACGAACGCGATGCAAGCACCTACTTGGTAAAGCCATAAGAGTAGCACGTATGATTGCGGCGTTCCGCTTCGCGCAAGGTAGCTGCCTAGTAGCACTGCGAGGATGCCTGCTATTAGTGAGTAGGCAGTTATCTCTCCCCATACCTTGCTCATGTTTTTTTGTTGTCTTGTTGCTGCAAGGTGATCGTACACGTACGCCTCGATAGCACCCGACCCGAATGCCAGAGCGATTCCGAAGAGTACTTGGGCAACTGCGATTGGAACGTAGGAATGAGAATAAATGATTATGAGATTGCCAAGAACGTACAATCCCGTGACCCAAAATAAGACGTTTTTGCGTCCATATTTGTCTGCATACATGCCAGTTGGAACTTCAGCAAGAATTGTTGCAGCTGTAAGAATTGCTTCAAGTGTGAGAATCTCAAAGAGCGTAAGATTGCGCGAAAGATAGAACAGCGTAAGTATTGGTGCGAAAAACCAAAGTGACTTGAAGAAATATATCCATTTCAGCGTCTTAATTGGGTCACGTGACACACTAATTTTCATTCAAATGCGTTATATAAAACTAATCCGGAGTGGATAGCGGAGGTTATACTCCCAGTCTGCATGCAAAGTGTCTGAGCAGTTGCTTCCTATTGCAAGTGTTGGTGGATAGCAATGTTCGTTCATTTCGAGGCAACTCGACGCCACATTTTTAAATTTGGAAAAATGCACTCATTCGTGGCAAGAATCGCGGTTGATGTGGTGCTCATTCCTCCAAACGAAGTCATTGAACTTGCTACTGGGCTAAACAATTCTTTTCCTGCGTCAGAAGCGTACGATTTTGTTCTGAATGAAAGGACGTGTATTCCCCATATTACTTTGTCGATGGGTATTATTGCTGAGGAGCAATTACCTGAAGTGAACCGTCGTTTAGGTTTGCTTGCACAGCGGTATTCTGCTCTTGACTTGACGATTGGTGAAGTATCTCTTTCGAAGCGCCCCGATGGGAGAGTCATGTCTGGATTAGAAATAATGAAAACGAAAGCGTTAGAAGAACTTCACCTTGCCGTTCTTGCTGCATTAAGTGATTTGTTCACGTATGACGATGTACAAACATCTCTGTTCTTCAGTCCGCCCCCTCTCAATCGAGTTCCGACGTATTGGGTTGCAGGATTCGCGAAAACAAGCGTACGTGAAAATTACAAACCACATATTACGCTCGGTGTTGGTGAACCTACGCAACCCGTGCCGGCTCTACAATTTCGAGCATCAACTCTTGCGTTGTGCCATTTAGGAAATTATTGCACCGCTCGAAAAATACTTTTTTCATCAACGCTGCAATGAGTGCCCGTTGCCGAAGCGTTGCGTGAGTATTGGTGGGCGCGTAGGAAATGGAATTTTCGTCAAGTTTTTTAAATTCTCAATTGGTGAAACACATGTGGCAATGACAGTAAGTGCGTATCTTGCAAAAGCACCAAAAGAAGTGCACCCTAAACTTGATGAAATTAGAACGCTTATTCGAGCTGCCGCTCCTCAAGCTGAAGAACGCATAAGTTATGGGATTGTTGGCTACTTTTCTCATGGTGTGCTCGTCTATTTCGGATATTGGAAGGAGCATATTGGTTTGTATGCGCTCCCACTTAACATCAAGTCGCATAAAGCGGAGCTTGCAAAGTATGAAATTTCCAAAGGTGCTATTCGCTTTCCATACACAAAGAAACTACCTCGCATGCTCATTCGAAAGCTCGTGAAAGCGCAACTGAAATTAAACGAGGCAAAAGTGTGATTCTCAATTTTCTTCATCGATGGAAGGGCAGGTATTGGCTCGTAGCGGGTTTACTCTTCTACCTTGGAACATCGCTCTCAAGCATCATTCGTAGTATTGATGAGCAATCATTTGGGAGCCATTTGTACATGGCAGCAGACTGGTTTGCTGCATGTGTAGTGTATTTCTTTCTTGGCGCCATTATTGGATATGGTATTGATCGTTATTTGCTTCGCAACGAAAAGAAAGCTGCTGCGACGCCTTGGTGGGTTTGGCTTACTCTTCTCTTGTGGGTACTTGGCGTGGGGTCCGCATTGTGGTGGGGAGCAGGCAAGCTAAGCGCAATTGAAATTTCGCTCTTCCCTCTTGCATTCGGAATTTTCTTCACCGGCGTTGCTTTTCAACTGTTTTTCCCAGCACTTGTGCAAACAATGTTCTATGGGAAGCTTGCGCTCGATATTCTTTTCTTAGGGGTATTCGGAGTTTGGTTGTACGCTGAGTGTGCACAACGCTGGAAAATACTGAGAAGAGTGTTGCTCTTGCTTGTGTTTCTCATCCTCATCACTGGTATGGTTCGCTGCGCACAGAGCCTTGGTGGCTGAGTCTAGTCTTTCTCTACTTGGTTAGAGTCTGCCCTTTTCGCTGCTCTACTCGAGGCAAAGTAATTTTGCAGACTATGCTGCCCTGGTCCGCTAAGCACCAAGACGAGAGTGGCAATAGAGAGACCAAAATCTCGCACGCCAATCTCCGTAAATCCAATTGTCAGCGTTATGCCCAGCAAGTGCATACCAAGGAGCAGAGCGCTTGTGCGTGTAAAAAGGCCGAGCAAGAGAAGCGTTGCAAAGAACGTTTCGAATCCACCATTGAGAATAACGAACGTACGTGGCGAGAGCGGTAACTGGGCGACTTCTGCTGGGAGCCAACCAATGAATGCTTCAGGATGGCGCAATTGGCTTATGCCGAAGTAGAGAAATACGCATGCAAGTGCAATGCGCAGGAAAAATGGTGCGTAGAGCGGTGCGACGCGCTTGAGCTCTTCATAGTTAATGATAGTAGCCATATCAACCTGTCCCCGTTATTTGTCCTTGTGAATTGAACTTTACGGTGATGCTGTGTCCATTATAGTTGATCTTGATTTCTGCGCGACCATCGTCCTCAATATTTGAGGAAGTTACGGTGGCTCCGGGGTAGGTTGTTGCAAGCGCTTGATCCATAGTTGTATCTCCCGTGGTTCCTACGAGATTATTGGTTGTACCGCCGGTGCTATTTGAGCCAGGGGTCGTGGAATTTGTGCCGCCAGTTGTGCCACTTAGATCGCCCAGATAATATCCTGCGAGAAGATTCTTTGCGTTGTTGCTATGAGAACCTTGGCCGCCCTTTGTATTAAATGCCGTTGTTGCGTCTTTCCCACAGAGGGTGACGATGCGACTAGTCCCTCCGGGGTGTATAGGGATGTAAGTGCTCACTGAATACACTTTATTATTAATCGCAAGCCAGCAGTCGCTTTGCGTTGCATGCAGTGCAACATCTGCAAGGGTGTATGTTCCACTTGTTGCGGGTGCTGCAGATTGGACGCTAAAGGCTATGGTGCCACTCGCTTCTTGCGCAGTGCTCTCTTGGCAGCGTACAGTCACGGTGTAACTTGATCCATCCGTAATTGGCAAGCTTGCGCTGTGCGTAGTTGCACCTGTTGTCGCGAAGGAATTGCTTGGCATTGCCGAAAACGCGAGGTTTGCTGTGCTGTACCGGCAGTTTGCCGCTCGGTTCGTAATTACTGCAAGGGTAGTGCTTGTGCTACCTGCGGCAAATACTTGACTAGCACTCGGTGATGCAATGGTGAGGGTGAGAGGCGCCGTCTGATTTACTGTTTGATTTGTCGCAACTGACGTGCCCAGTGGTCCTAGTAAGTAAGACGCTAGTAAGTTCTTCGCTGCGCTCGAGTGCGTTCCTCCTCCATTTTTCGTGTTGAAAGCGCTCGTCGCATCCGCTGCGCCACAGAATGGAGTTATTGAGGGAATTCCGCCGGGGTGCACTGGAAGAAATGCGGTGACATCGTACACATTTCCCGAAACAACGAGCCAGCAGTCAGATTGTTTATTGTGTAAAGCAACTGTTGCTGTATCGAGCACAGTGCCAGCTGGAAGTGGGTTTGCTACCGTAAAACTGACTAGCGCACTGTACTGCATTGCCTCTGCGGCGGTGTTTTGGCATCGCACGTATAGTGTGTATTGCACACCATTCGCGAGGCCACTGATTTTGGTTGAATGTTTTAGTTTTCCTGTTGTCGTGAACGTGTTTGGCATGCTACTGTAAGTTTGGTCTGCTGCGCTCCACTTGCATGTCGCATTCGTATTCGTTGTTACTCGAAGTTGTGTACTCGAAGTGTCAGCAGCAAGTTGCTCATTAGCTAATGGAGCAGTTATTGTCGCACTCACTGCAGGGATCTGGGAGGTTGTTTGTGGTGCCGCTGCGCATGCAGCTCCAATCGAGTAGGATTGAAGCGTTTGCTTCGCGTATGTGGAGTGCGTGTTCCCGCTTCCGCCTTTGGTAGCAAACGCTGCCGATGCATCTCTGCCGCCACAGTAGGGTGAAATTGCACCGATACCACCTGGATGGATAGAGAGGTACGCTGTTACGTCATACACTGTAGAATCAATAGAAATCCAACAGTCACCGATAGTATTGTGTTGTGCTGCACTTAGTGTATCGATGCATTCGGCGGGTTGTAGTGTAGAATTCTGCACAGGAAGTGTGTTTGGCGTTTGTACAGGAGTTGGGGGCGTGGCGGGAATGGTGGACGCGTTCTGCGCCCCCGCTGTATCCAGCGGTCCGATGAGATACTGGTTCAAGAGGTCAATTGCAAACGCGCTGTGATCATTTGCAGAATTCCCTTTCGAGTGGAATAACGCACTTGCATCAATGCCGCACGCCTGCAAGATGAGGGGCCCACCTGGGTGCACACGAAGATACGTCGTGATATTGTAGACGTTCCCATCAATTGTTGTCCAACAGTCCGAGGGTAAATTGTGCGCCGCAACGGAGGCAGGGGAGAGGGTTGTTCCACTGAGTGTGCCTCCTGAAGTCGTAGATTGCAAAGATGTCGGTGGTGCATTGAGTATAGAGAAGACAGTTACTAAGCCAACGACCGCTGCAATTGCGAGTGCTATGATGTATTCTCCTGACTCGAGCATGAGCGCTCCAGTAGCGTTGGACGTATATAAATCGAGAGGTTTTCTTTTCGCCGGACAAAAGTATATTAAGGGCTCCACTCAAGGGAAGAGTATGATTATCACTATCGACACAGAGAAAGAATCTGAGCAAGGACTCAAACATGCTATTGCAATTTTGGAAGAAGTCCTCTCCCGCAAGAGTGGAGTCGCAGGCAATCATGATGTGCTTGGGCATTTGCCGCATGCAGAAGAGCGAGTCCATCGCACAGTAGATCCTGATGTGCCTCCCGCAAGTTTACATCCCGATGGTTTTGGGGACATTCCGCCAATCGTCATGGGAAAAAGAAAACGTGAAGGAGCGCAAGCAGAGCCAGCACGATCACCATCTACCGCGCAGCAGAACGACGAACCCAAAAGAGGCCTTGGCAGCGGGGTAGAAATCCTCTACTAATGGGCTTTACCTTTCTCCCGCACACAGCCGATCTTAAAGTACGCGCAGAGGGACACTCTTTTGTCGATGCATGCAATCATGCGCTCCAAGCGATAACACGGCAGGTGAGCGAGCAGCACGTGCAAAGTAAGCAAGTTCACTCAATTTCATTGAGTGCACATACGAAGGAAGCGCTGCTTTTCGATCTTTTGAACGAAGCAATCTACTTGCTTGATGCAAAGAATTTTCTCATCCACAATGCTACACTCCATTTTCACAGCGAGAATGGTAGAGTCATTTTGCAAGGCGAGTTGCACGGCGACGATGCAGGTACCTACGAAACCACGGGACACATTAAAGCTGCAACGTATCATGATATGAAAATAGAGGAACGCGATGGGCACGTTGTGCTGGAATTCGTGCTTGATATCTAGCCAGCTTTTTATACTCCAGTGATTCCTGCATTGCATGGCAAATAAACGCATAGCATCTGCTGTCCTTCAGATCGAGAAAGAGGGTGCTATGCGTGTTCCTGGCAGAGTGTTTCTCTCAGAAAAACTTGAATCCTGCATCACAGATGGCAGTCTTGATCAAGTGAAGAACGTCGCAACACTTCCTGGGATAGTTGGCGCAAGCATTGCCATGCCTGACATGCACATCGGTTATGGGTTCCCAATTGGTGGTGTTGCTGCGTTTGATGCTGCAGCAGAGGGCGAAGGAATCGTTAGCCCAGGTGGGATCGGGTTTGATATTAATTGCGGGGTACGTTTGCTTCTCACATCGATAACCTACGAACAAGCTCGACCATTTCTAGAGGCGCTCATGGAGTTGCTCGTGCAGGCAGTCCCCACTGGTACAAGCCAAGGAAAACTGAAGCTCACACACGAAGAACTCGCCGCAGTCTTGCGTGAGGGAAGTGGTTGGGCGCTGCGCAGTGGGTATGCAACACAAGCGGACATAGATCATACAGAATCTGCTGGCTGTATGGCAAGCGCGGCTCCTTCAGCAGTGAGTCATCACGCACAAGATCGAGGTGTGCATCAACTCGGGACGCTTGGAGGGGGAAACCATTTTCTTGAAGTACAACGAGTTGATCAGATTCTTAGTGAAAGTACTGCAAACGCATACGGGTTGCGCAAGGATCAAATTGTCGTGCTTATCCATTGCGGTTCTCGCGGAGTAGGACACCAAGTCTGCACTGACTACGTACGCGCAATGGAAGATGCGCTTCCCGAAGTAGCTGCAGGACTTTCCGACAAAAACCTCATGTATGCGCCTTTGTCTCATACGCTTGCCAAACAATACCTTGGCGCAATGGCAGCAGCAGCGAACTTTGCTTGGGCAAACCGCCAAGTAATAACGTATCATGTGCGTAAAGCCTTTGAACGCCTCTTTCCAAACTGTTCTGTTACGCTCCTCTATGATGTGAGCCATAACATCGCAAAGTTCGAGAACTATGTAGTTGATGGCGAGGAGCGCTCCTTGCTTGTGCACCGCAAAGGAGCAACGCGTGCGTTTCCTCCGCACCACCCTGAAATTCCTCTCGTCCTCCGATCGGCAGGACAACCCGTGCTCGTTCCAGGCAGTATGGGTACTTCTTCTTGGGTCCTCTCTGGAGCGCTCGGCTCTATGACTGAAAGCTTCGGCTCTTGCTGCCACGGTGCTGGGCGGCAGTGGAGTCGCTCAAAAGCGCTCGCTGAACTCTCGGTGAATGATGTTCGGCGCAGTTTGCAAGAGCAAGGAATTCTCTTGCGAGGCTCATCATCGAAAGGGATTGTGGAAGAAGCCCCGCAAGCGTACAAAGATATTGATGAGGTCATTCGCGTTGTGGCAGACGCAGGCCTCGCAGTGCCCGTGGCGCGCCTCGTGCCCTTAGGAGTGCTCAAAGGATGACTGAGCAACTCGCGCCAAAGGGAACATGGTATTTCTTACGTCACGCACAAACTGCAGCGAATGTTGGCCGATTGTATAATCCTGATGGAGATGAGTTAACGGCAAGTGGCAAAGAGGATATCGCTCGCGCTGCAGCGTACATCAAATCTCTGCAAGTGGATGCTGTGTTCTGCAGCCCTCTTTCGCGAACGCAAGAAACTGCTCGCTTACTCGGCCTTCGCTTTTTGTGCGAGCCTGCACTCACGGATAGGAATTTTGGCGAGTTTGCAGGAAAACCGTATGGCTCGATCAAAGTGTACTGCGCAGAGCACGGCATTGATCCGGGAACGTATGCTCCGCAAGGCGGGGAAAGTTATGGGGATGTGCAGGGGCGAGTCTTGCATTTCCTGCGAGCGTTACCACCTGGCGACTATTTGTTTGTCAGTCACGCCGGTGTTATTGCTCAAGTCATTCACGCACTCACCGGCAAGGAATTCGGCGAGTTCAGCGTGGAGAATCTTGCGCTGTGGAAATTTGTTGATGGGAAACTCGTTGCAGCAGACTGGAAACCGTGGGAAGTGTGAAGGCGCTGCCTTTTGGCTTGTTCTGAGGTGAAGGGAGAATTTCACCGAAGTTGAATAGGGTGAGTGCAAGGAGCCGCAAGATCGGCAGCGCTTTCTTTGTGAACACTACAGCGCAAAGATTATAAGGGAGTCTTGCGAGTATAGCTTGATGCGCATCCTCGTGCTCGTCGTTGTATTACTCTCGCTACTTATGCTCAGTTGTTCTCCCTCTGATGCGGGCGAGGCACTGGTAAAGGAATCTACTTTGGATACTGCGTTGACTGGAGAGGTAGTCTCTGATGCGTTTGAGCGATACTGTGAAACAGACGCATCCTGCGGTCCAAGCCAGCGTTGTGTAGAGAATAATTGCGTCGCTAGCGCTGATTAAAGATTTTTTGTCGAAGCGAAGCAATTAAGCCACTCACTGGGCCTGTTAGATCAACGAGTTCTGAAGCTACTCCTCTTTTTTCTCCTTCGTAAATGATGAAATCGACGTGCTGCAATGATGTTGGCAAGTCATCGAGTCGCTGCATGACGTCTTGTCCGGTGAGGTTGGCACTCGTCGTTACAATTGGTTTTCCGTATGCTTCTACAATGTCGCTTATCCAGTGTGCAGGAATGCGCACGCCCAAAGTGTCTTTGCCCATGGGGACGCTCGGCGCTACTGGCTGGTTTTTTGTTTTCATGATCAGGGTGTACGGTCCTGGGAGGCGCTCGAGTTCTTTGGGATCAACTTCGCAATGCTCGAGAATCCACTCTTTGCTTGGCGCAATGACTGAGAGCGGTCGGACGTTGCGGTGTTTAAGCTCGCGTAATTTCTGCACTGCTTTTTCATTTGTTGCATCACAACCGATGCCGTATACGGTGTCCGTTGGATAGATGAACACAGCTCCATCTTTGATGGAACGCAGAAATTTTCCCTGTCGGTTGAGGAACTCCGGTCTCGACACGATCATACGAGGGGGAGCGAGGAGTCTTTTTTAAAGGTGCTCAGAAAAAATACACAATAATCATTCCTATGATGCCTGCTAATGCGAGATAAAGAAATACGGGCATCCAAACCGCATGCAGGAGCGTGCGCTCTTCGTTGTGCAAACCAACGGTGGCTTCGACAGCGGTGATGTCAGTGAGAGACACTGTATTGCCCACGCCTCCTCCAATGGTTTGCAATGCCAGTACTGGTTGCGAATCAATGCCGAGGCCTACTGCTGCTTTGTATTGGAAGTGACCAAAGAGCAAGTTACTCACTGTGGCACTGCCGCTTATGAACGCGCCAAACATGCCTACAAAGGGTGCGAGGAATGGGAGGAGTGGCGTGACTAAGAATCCACCCAGAAGTTCAAGCATGCCTGGCATGCCGCTGCTATTGTAATTGCTCAATATCATAATTTGTACAAACGTGCTGATGCAGAAAATTACTATGAATGGTTTCCAGAATACCTTGAGTGCGCTCGTAAATGCGTGCTGAAGCGGTTCTACGCCTGTTTTGAAGAGGAGTGCTGCAAGCAGTACAGTGAGCGCGAACGCATACCCTGGATTAAAGTAAGCGAATGATCCATTGACTTGCGGGGCGAGAGTCCAAGTCCACTTCCCATCCAAAAATAGTTTGCCAGCAAGTAACAAAGCGATGAAAAACGCGTATGGTGTGATGGTGCGCACGACAGAAATTTGTCTGCTTTCGGTTTTTTTCTCTGTGAGTCTCCAAGTGTTTTTGGGCACAAGGACTCCTGCACGGGTGAGTGGTATGATAATGAGTAAGCCAACAGCTGGTCCGATGAGACTGGGGAATTCTTGACCAATGAATGTTGCAAGGAAGTACGGTACGGTGAGGCATGCTCCTGCCATAAGTGCATAGGGCACTATTTCTCGTAGTGCGCCTGGTTGTTTTTTCTCACTCAGTCTCAAGAGCGTCCACAGTATGAGAATTGGCATGAGTGCTCCAACGATCATGTTAATGAGTCCAGCGTAGAAGGGCACCATATCGGCAGGTAATCCTGCAAGGCCAACGCGAATCGGAGTGCCAACTGCTCCAAATGCAACGCTAGTGCCAACAGCAACTAAGCTCACGGCAACCGCGGTTATCGCTGGAAAGCCCAGTCCAACAAGGATTGGCGCAACAATTGCCATGGGTGTACCAAAGCCGCTTGTTCCTTCCACAAAGCTGAGGAAGAACCATGCTAAGAAGATAACTTGAATTCGCTGATCAGGACTAATGCTGCAGAGGAATGCTTCGAGGTCATCAAGGATTTTTGTGCCTTGCAGAAAGCGCAGAAAGAGTATTGCGCCAAAAATGATGAGGAGAATGTCGGCTGCGATGAGTGCACCTTTCATGCCTGCAGCTTGTAGGTATTGTGTTGATTCTGCCCACGCATACCACGCGAGTACTCCGGTGTACACGAGTGTAATTGGAGCAGCAAGATAGAGCGGTCGCTTAAAGACGAGAAGAAGTACTACGATGAGCAGGAGCGGAGTTGCTGCGAGTGCTGCAAGCCAGAACATGTGCTTATTGGAATTATTTTGCCTTAAAAAGGTGTTGTGTGTTTTGGTGCGTTGCAAAAGAGCGCTCCTGCCTTGGAGCAGCGCGAGGAGAACCTCTGATTCCAATAAATGCAACGGTATTTCTCGAGCAGAAATCTCCAATTATTTGTTTTACAGGTTTTTCGAATGCGTTCCTTTCTGTACAGAATTAGTTGTCTTACAACTGTTTTCCATCATGCTAAACCACTGGTCACTGGACAGATGGGCGTGAGCGTTATAAGGCTACAAAGCAGGTGAGAATATACGCGAGGTGAATACAATGAACAGCATCAATGCATCTTTTTCCCAATCCATTTCGACCCTCACCTGGGACATCGTTAAGCGCGAGACCATTAAGGTCACGAAGAGGTATTAGCCATGATTTACGACGCTGAATTCGCTGAAGACGTATACGACGATAGTTACTGCGAAGTCTCCGTAGATGATGACGGTATGGATGCTTCTGAAGCAGCATTCATGCATGGCTACCTTGGCCGCTGGCGCAACTTTCGATAGATTCTTTTTCTTCTGTTTTTTTCTTGTGTGAATTTATCAAACGCAGTTTTTGGAGAAATTTGTTTGATGGTGCTTAAGACAACTTGCACACGTCGTTGAATATTTCTAATTCTTCTAATTTCCCTAATTTGACTTTGTCTTATTGGGTAAATTCTGACACTGGCTTGGGCAATCGTGCTTATGTGAGTGCGGATTCTGCCGGTTCAGATAGGTTTTACATGCGTCAGACGCTTGTTGCGAATGAGGTTCTTGTTGGTGTTGGCAGTTTCAATCCTACTGTGAGTTCTGCTGGTGCTGTTGGCGCTTGGACTCATTACGTTATTGTTGTCAATGGCACTAATGTTACTTTGTGGCGAAATAATGTCATGATAGCTTCTTCTTCAGGAGTTACGTTGTCTTATCCCAATAAGTTCTTGCGCATTGGCGCTAATGGTGATAGTTTGGCGGAATACTTGGATGGACGCATGGATGAGTTGCGCGTGTACAACCGCGCCTTGACTTCTACTGAAAGAAGTACTTTGTATTCTAATGGCTCTGTTCTCGGAGGGCTGTTACTGTACATTCCGTTCGGTGAATGTGATTCGAGCAGTTACAACTTGACGTATGATTCGAACGGGAATTTGCAACAGGATTCCGAACATTATTACGAATACAATAATTTCAATCAGCTTTTAAGGGTCCGTAATGGTTCCGTCTCTGGCGCAATAGTTTCGGACTACGTGTATGGTGATTCTGGCCAAAGATTGAAAAAGACAGAGTACTGGTCCAATGGAACTGTGAAGAGCCGTACGTATTACATCGGTGAAAACTTCGTGAGAGAGAACACGAGTGGCACTGTCAACGATTCAGTCTTTTACCTGGCCCACGGTCAAATTGTAGCTGAAAATCGTTCTGGGACGATGCTCTTTATGCACGCCAATCACAGGGGTGATGCCGCACTAACGACAAACTCTGCGGGAGCGATAGTTGAAGAAACGTCATTAGAGCCGTATGGTGCTGCACTCTCCGGCGGCAGCGACCGTTTCGTATTCACTGGCCAAGAACGCGATACAGAAATAGGACTGGATTATTTCGACGCGAGATACTATTCGCCTGACTTAAGTATTTTTGTAGCGTCTGATCCTATCCGGGGGGACGTTTACAATCCTCAGCGTATTTCAACCTACGCTTACGTCTTGAACAATCCACTAAACAAAATTGATCCTGACGGAAAGGATGCTATTCCAATAGTAAGGGACATTGTGGATCCACAAATAGTCTTGCCTGGAGGGTTTGGGGTAGACGTTCCATATAACCCTGGGCATGCTTCTATTGTAGTTGGAAACCAGAACGATGGATACATAGGATATTCGTACACAGCAGATACTGATTATGCTCCTAGGCTAAACGAAGACGTTCCAGGTACTGTCATTGAGGGTGAATGGTCAAGAACCTGGAATGGTGCAATCAATAATTTGGAAGATGCAGAGGGCATCACGGATGATTCATTGCGATACAATATTATGCAACATTATACTACTTCGCCCCAGCAGGATGCTGCTATGCATTCGTACGCACATGGAATGGGTCGGTCGAGTTCCGTGTATAATGCTTGTTCCAGTAACTGCGGCGACTTTGTGGTAAATACCATGCGAGCTGGCGGCTTAAATGCCAAGAGCGTAAATATACCAAAGCGAGTAATTAGTAACGGTCATGTGACCACTACTAAGAAAACTTCCACTGGCTACGTACAAGTGAAATCTAAAGTGAGGGATGATCGGAGGGCTGCCTCTTATGCAGCAAAGTACAAAAAATGAACAGTCGCAAGTCTTGTTATTCTCTCATTGCGATCACAGTGATTGTCATTCTGGCGTTTTTTGTCGTTCCACGAAGCGCTGATATTGAGCGCGTAAATGGTTGCTTACAATACAAAGGTTACGAAATGAAAATAATCAACTCAGATAGAGCGCAATGGAGGCTTTTGTTGTCAAATGCTTGCAGCCACCCTATTAGCTTCCACCCCTCGCTTGTAAATTCGACTGATTCAATTCATTATCAGTACGCAGAGCCTTTAATGACTCAGTGTAAATTTACGCAGCTTCAACCGCAAGAAACTCGAGAAGTAAAAATCAAAACGACTTCTGCTTCTACCCATGTAGGCTTAGAATCCGTTGGATATGTGGATGGGCTTGTTGACGGATGCTCTGACTAGAGATGGTTTTTTGCTTAGTTACCGCTATCGTACGATGCTAACGGGAACTTGCAACAGGACGATGAGTTTTACTACGAATACAACAACTTCAATCAGTTGTATCGTGTTCGTAATGGTTCCGTCTCCGGCGCAAGGGTTGCGGACAATGTCTATGGTCGCATCGCTGAAGTTCTGAAGGCCGCGGATTATTGTTTTCTTGCAAGTACTTGCGGACTTATGAGGAGATGTGTTCGAAGTGACTGTAGTGCGACTTCAATTACTGTTGTGTGGACGCGATGAGTTTTCCCATCGGATGGGTCGTAGTAGTCGCAATACTCATCAAGGGAATGAATTGTTATGTAGTGTGGTTCGTGCATAATTCCTTGCAAAAAGAATGCATCAAGAAGAACTATTGGTTCCTCTCGTTGTTTGAGGAATTCTATGGTTATTGGTCTTTGTTGTGCTTCTCGTCCATTGTCAAGAACGTATTTGCAGTACCGTGGATGTTCGATGTATCGTGTAAAGGTGGTGTTGAATTCTTCTTCCACGTATTTTATGTGTCCATGCGCCCAGTCGAAGCGGTCTGCTGTTAATCCTTTCAACATGCATTCGTGTTCTCTTTCTTCTGTTGGCTGCGTTACTTGACTGAGCATACAGCTTGCGAGGCAGCCTTGGCCTGCGGTTTGCATATACATGGAAAGAGAGCTACGCATATATACTTAAACCTATCGGTTATAAAATATATATTGTAAAATATATTTAACTCACGTTCACACCAAGCCAAAGTCCAACAAAGTGTGTTACAATCGCTGCGAGTCCGCCGATAAAGAGCATGCGCAAGCCAGTTGCAAACCAGTTTTTGCGGGTAAAATGACCGAGCACTCCACCAATCGTAAACAGCGCAAGCCCTGCAAGTGCTGATGCGAGTATTACTGCGGCAAGTCCTTGTAAGAAAAAGAACGGTGCGAGGGGGATGATGCCGCCGATCATAAAAGCAACAAACGAAGAGCCTGCTGCCTTCCAAGGGCTTCCTAGTTCATCCGGGTTTAAACCAAGTTCTTCGCGCACATGTACATCCAGTGCTGCGGCAGGATTTTTCATAACTGCTTTTGCTGCAGCAAACGCTTGCTTTTTGGGCAAGCCGCGTTTCTCATAGATTTGTGCGAGCTCGTGCGTTTCGTATTCAGGATCTTCATGAATTTCTCTTCGTTCAATTTCAATTTCTCGCTCAAAGAGCTCTCGCTGACTTTGCATACTTACCCACTCGCCAGCTGCCATGGAGAAAGCGCCTGCAAGCAAGCCTGCTGTACCAGCAATGATAATCATAGAATTTTCTGCGGTTGCTCCTGCGACACCGAGAATGAGTGCAGTGTTGCTCACTAGTCCATCATTCACACCAAAAATCCCTGCACGGATTGTTCCGCCTCCATCGACACCAATGTGTGCTTCTTTTGGCTTTTGCGACGCTGGTAGATTCTGCAATTCACCTTTCTTTGCGCGTGGACGAGCCATGCTTGCAACACAGGATGAACTCTTAATAAACACTTGGATTAACGCTGTTACAGTTTCGCTAGCCACGACGTTAGTATGGCATCGATTTGTGCAAGGTGTTCTGACTCTCTAAATGCATGGGGAGCGCCAGGAATAATATGGAATTCTTTTTGTGAGCGAATTTCATCAAAGAACAGTTTCTGATGCTCTGCAGGAGTGCCATCATCTTTTTCTCCTACAATGCAAAGCACTGGCATCGTGAGTTCGTGAGCATGCGGCAGAATGTCGTATCGCAAACGATCCTCAAAGTGGCTCCAACTCAGTCTACGCACAAGGCCAGGAATAGATTGGCTTTTTCGTTCTTCCCATCCTGAATTTTTCCATGCATCGATTCGTTCTTTTGCGTACATGGGAGCTTGCAAACTGAGTGTGCCTGAAATAACGGTAGAGAATGGCGCTAAGCCCCGAATTTTGGCAGGGTTTTTCAAAGCGATGAGCACGCAACATATACTTCCTAGGCTGTGGCCACACAATACAAATGGTTCGTGATACCAGGCTTGCGTAGCCGACCATGCTATGACATCCTCCATATCAGCCAAGTAATTTGTAATTGTCGCGTACTCGTATGAGCCTTCACTTGCTCCAGTTGTATGGGTTGCATCCCAACGAACAACGGTGTACTTACAATTATAGAATGTTTGAGCAAATGATTTGATCTGTGTGGATTCAAAATTACCTCCTAATCCATGCGCAATGAAAACAAGCCCTTCTTGCTGAGGATGCACATCGAGCGCGATAACGATTCTCTTTCCTTCTCTATTGAGAATTGTGTGTCGTTCCACAGTTGATTAGTATTCAGTCAATTTCTTATTCGCTGGTTTGATGATTGTTGTTGTGCCTTCTTTGCCGCCTACTACTTTCTCTGCAACAATAAACCTATTCTCTGCGAGGTGGTTGATTTTTCGCTGGAATGTTTTGTATGAAGCTTGACCGCCCTCTTCCGTGTATTTTCTGAACAAATCACCTATTCTATTGTCGGGGTGCTTTTGCGCTAAAGTCAATATTGCTTGTTCTTCTTCTGCAAGTGAGGTATGTTTCTTTATGGTGAATCGCTCGAGCTTGGTGATTGCTGCTTGCGCGTGCACTGCAGTAACTTTCTTCGCAAACTTTTCTTCTGCGATATTTCCTGCTTCGCGCAAGAGATACAATCCCATGCGCACATCGCCTTGTTGTGCGGTCGCTTCAATGATTAAGCTTAGCGCATCATCTTCCCAGACGTTATTCTGGAAGGCAAATGGCAATCGCTTGGTCAAAATTTGTGCGATTTCATGTTTCTCATACGGTTTGAATTCGACTACTTCAGCAGTGAGTCTGCTTTTGATGCGCTCATCAAGTTCGGTGAGCCACTCTTCATAGTTTGTAATGAGGATGATGGATCTTTTGAAGATGCGCTCGAGTAAGAAGTACAAGAAGTCAAGATCTTCTGCTTTGTCAATTTCGTCAAACACTAACACAACTCCTTTCTTGTTGAGGTTGTGCTCGACGATGTCCATAAGTTCATTCGTGTTCTTATTATGTGTTAGACGGTACCCAAATTGTTCACAAAGTTCAACTAACACCTTAAAGGTGCTTGAGCGTTGCCAGCAGTTCACGTACAACGTGCGAATTTGATCAGTGGTTTCCTCGAGTTCTCTAAGAACACTGCGTGCCGCAGCAGTTTTTCCGATACCGGGCGGTCCATGAATAAGGACATTTCTTCCGGCACGGCCATGCAGAAGGGGCTTGAGGCAATCTGCGAGGTAGTGCTGCTGGCTTTCACGGAAAGGCAATTCCTTTGGAAGGAACTCATAATTGAGGCTGTGCTCATCACGAAAGAGCGACTGCTCTTGGCTGAATCGGTCATCGAAGAGGCCCATCCTGCTACAACAACGAATCGTTTTAAATGGTTTCTGGCTGAACGCTTATAAATGCTGCTGCAATACCCAACGCATGCGCTTGTTTCTCGTTCGTCATGGCGAAACGGAAGATATTTCCGCGAAAATTCATCAGCGGCACACGACTCCTCTTTCTCCACTCGGTCATGAGCAAGCGCAAAAAATAGCGCAGCGACTGGCTGCATATTCTTTTGAGCATATCTATGTGAGTCCACTCACCCGCACACTGCAAACATTCGAGCACATAAAGAAGAATCACCCGCACACACCAACAACAGTAGACGAGCGCATGAAGGAAATTCATTATGGAATCGCACAAGGACAACCAAGTGGCACGCTCAAGCGCCTTCGCGATGAAGCGAATGCAGCATTCCTCTCATTCGTCCCGCAAGGAGGGGAGTCCCCACTCGCTGTCTGGGAGCGATTCGAGCCGTTTTTCAAAGAGTTCGAAACACGCCACAGCGGTGATGTGCTCCTCGTAGGCCATGGATATCCTATGATGTTCATCTTGGCACGTGTGCATGGAGTGCCGTTTGAGCGCATGGAGGAATTTCTTCCAAAGAACTGTGCACTCACGATTCTTGAGCGAGCAAGCGATGGAACTTGGCATCCAATTCTTGTGAATGATTGGAGTCACTTAGGTTAATTGCGCGCCGCAATTACCGCAGAAATTAGCACGGGGGTTATTCTTCGTACTGCAGCGTGCGCACACGCGAGGAAGTTGGTTCAAGCTGCGTTTCTGCGCAAATTCTTCATCAAGCACTCGCTGCAGACTCTCTCGTTGCGAGTGTCTGCTATTTTTCGGTTTTTCTTGCGGGTCGCTCTTATCGACAAAGAGGCGCCATGCACCAAATACAGCCATAGCGAGACCTGCGATAAGGAAGAGGTGCATTTTCTGCCCTCGTCGAATGAGGATGAGGGACAGTCCCGCAACAACGAGGCCTACGAGCACGAAGACTGCTCCCGAAAGTCTACTCATACGCTGCCTACGTGCATGCCCGTTTATATTGCTTGCGCGACGCAATCATCCCACGAGGGAGAGTAAGAATGGCATACTATCGCGGATTCCTGTGAGAATGAACTGCACTGAAGTTGCAGTGAGGATTATGCCGAAGAGCCTGATGAGGACGCGTAATCCGCGCTCTTTGATGACGCGCAGAATCCATTTGCTGCTGGCAAGGATGAAAAATGTTAAGACAATGACGCACAACAGAGCAGCAAACACCTCAAACTGTTGTCCAGGGTGATCATTCATGAGCACGACGATTGTCGTAATTGCGCCGGGGCCTGCAATAAGCGGAATTGCAAGTGGCATCACGCTAATATCATCTTCGCTGTAGTGGCTTGAGTGCAGTGTGCGAGTCTCTCCCTTGATCATTTCAAACGCGACACGCAGGAGAATAAGTCCGCCTGCGATGCGAAACGCTGGTATGGTAATCCCAAGAAACTTGAAGAGCTGCATGCCCGTAATTGCAAAGAACACAAGCACAGCAAGGGCTGTGAGGGCAACTTTTGCTGCAATGCGAATACGGCTTCTTTTGAACGCTTCAGTAAGGGAGAGAAACGCTGGGACAGCACCAAGCGGATTGAGAATCACAAAGAGAGGTGTAAAGACAAGCAGAAAAATCTCAAGGGAAGCCATACGTGCTTGCGGGTGAAGCTGTTTATATTGCTAGCGGTGTGCATGGGCAATAACTATTGCTTTGAGACTGGTTCGAGCCGGAGTTTTCCACCAAGATATGGCCGCAGTGCTGCAGGTACCAGAACTGATCCATCTTTCTGCTGGTTGTTCTCAAGAATGGCGACGAGTGCGCGAGACGTCGCAATTGCTGTATTGTTCAGCGTGTGAACAAACTTAAACTGACCATCTTTGTCTTGAAAGCGGATGTTTAATCGTCGTGCTTGATAGTCGGTGCAGTTCGAGCATGACTGCACTTCTTTGTACTGTTGCTGACGCGCCATCCATGCGTTCGTATCATACTTCTTCGCAGCAACTGTGCCCATGTCGCCTGTGCAAACGTCAACGACTTGGTAGGGGATATTGAGGTCTTGGAATATTTCTTCACCAATCGCGAGCAATTCCTCATGATACCGAGGAGAATCCTCGGGCTTGCAGAAAATTACCATTTCTACTTTGTTAAACTGGTGGGTGCGGAATAAACCTTTTGTGTCAACACCTTTCGAGCCTATTTCTTTGCGGAAAGACATGCTGTACCCTACCATTTTTATTGGAAGCATATTTGGGTGAAGATCTTCTTGCATGTATTGTGCAACGAGTGGGTGTTCTGCGGTCGCGATGAGTTTGAGATCTTCTCCATCAACTTGGTACTGCACTTTCTCAAAATCGGACAGGTCAGTAACTCCTTCGTATGCTTCGCGGCGCATCATGAGCGGTGGCTCCGTATAGAGGAAGCCTTTTCCCACGAGTTTGTCGATTGCAAAGCGAATAATAGCTTGGTTGAGCAACGCTAAATCGCCTTTGAGAAAGTAAAATCCTGCTCCACTTATTTTCGTTGATCGAGTGAAATCAGAACCGAGACCTTCAGCAACTTCACCATGAGGCTTGAGCTCAAAATCAGGTCGGATAGGTTCTCCCCAGTGACGAATAGGGACGTTTTCCTCATCGCTCTTCCCAAGTGGAACGGTTTCATGCAGCAAGTTTGGG
>JACCDG010457867.1_pt1 | contig 19789 bp, 10 predicted proteins | sample 7442471 | NCBI WGS metagenome assembly JACCDG01 (sample SAMN15323444, study PRJNA562643) | freshwater metagenome | isolation source: river surface water | place: USA:Blue River Watershed | collected 2017-08-17 | reverse complement strand
GGCTGTCGATGCTGGTGCGGGTCGGGTCGGGCTGGCCGCCGGTCTTGACCGGCTTGCGGCGCGGCAGGTCGAGCTTGGCGAACTGCGTGGTCTTGAGCGGATCGATGTGGCGCGGCAGCTCGTCACCGTCGCGGGGGCGGCGATCGCGGTTGGCGTTCTGGTCGCGGCGCTGACCGCCGTTGCCCTGGCCCTGGCCTTCCGGACGTTCCGGACGCGGACCACGGGCCTGCTGCGGGCGGTCCTGGCGCGGGCCCTGGCCATCGCCGTGGCGGCGCGAGGGCTGGCTGCCGTGGCGTGAGGGGCGGGGGCCACGGCCGTTCTGGCCTTCGCCGCCTTCAGCTTCTGCGCGGGGCTGGCGGTCACCTTGTTTGGCCTTGTTTTCGCGGATGCGGCCCATCATTTCCTGACGCGCGGCCTTGGCCGCAGCGGCCATAACGTCCCGGCTGGGCGGCTTGCCGGCGCCACCCCACAGGGTCTGACGGCCCATGGCGATGGGCTCGGCGATCTCGCCGGGTTCGGGGCCGAAGCCATCGAGCATCTGCACCGGGATTTCCTGCTTGGTGAAGCGCTCGATTTCCATCATGAAGCCTTCCTCGTCCAGGCAGACCAAGTTCACGGCTTCACCGCTGTTGCCCGCGCGACCGGTACGGCCGATGCGGTGCACGTAGTCCTCGGGGATGTTCGGAATCTCGTAGTTGACGACGTGCGGCAGCTCCTCGATGTCGATGCCGCGTGCCGCGATGTCGGTGGCCACCAGGGCGCGGATGTCGCCGCTCTTGAAGCCGGCCAGCGCCTGCGTGCGGGCGCTCTGGCTCTTGTTGCCGTGCAGGGCCATGGCCTTGACGCCGTTTTTGGTCAGGTAGTCGGCCACATTGTTAGCGCCGAACTTGGTGCGCGTGAAGACCAGCACCTGGCTCCAGTTGTGTTGCTGGATGATGTGCAGCAGCACTTCCTTTTTCTTGCCGCGGCCCACAGGATGAATGACCTGCGTGATGCGCTGCACCGTGGTGTTGCGCGGCGTGACCTGGATGCTTTGCGGGTCCTTGAGCAGGTTGTTGGCCAGGTCACGGATCTCGTCGCTGAAGGTGGCCGAGAACAGCAGGCTTTGCTTGTCCTTGGGCAGCAGGGCCAGCACTTTCTTGACGTCGTGGATGAAGCCCATGTCCAGCATGCGGTCGGCTTCGTCGAGGATCAGGATCTCGACGGTGGACAGATCCAGATGGCCCTGGCCCTGCAGGTCGAGCAGACGGCCGGGCGTGGCCACCAGGATGTCCACGCCGCGCTTGACGCGGTCGATTTGCGGGTTCATGCCCACGCCGCCGAAGATCACGGCGGAGTTGAGCTGCAGGTATTTGCCGTAGTCGCGCACCGACTCCTCGACCTGGGCGGCCAGTTCGCGGGTGGGCGTGAGCACCAGGGCGCGGATGGCCTTGCCGCCAAAGCGGTTCTTGCCCGGCTCGCTCTGGCTGAGCTTGTGCAGCACGGGCAGGGTGAAGGCGGCGGTCTTGCCGGTGCCGGTCTGGGCGCCGGCGAGCAGGTCCTGGCCGGCGAGCACGGCGGGGATGGCCTGGGCCTGGATGGGGGTGGGGGTTTCGTAGCCTTGCTCACGCACGGCTTGCACGATGGCCGGGGCCAGGTTCAGTTCTTCAAAGTTCATTTAAGGAGCGCCACACAGGCGCAGGGGATCGGCTTCATCCGTTGCAGGTCACAACGGCCAGTTGCGGCCGATCAGTCTCAGGGGAGTGGGCATGGAAACCACGGACAAATGATTCCGGGTCAGGCCCCAGCAGAACGCTGACGTTGCGGCCACTGGCGGCGGCAACAAACAGATTGTCGCACGTTTTGTCATCCCGGCTCGGTGGGATATCAGGCGGCCTGGCGCGGCGCCACCGGCTGCGCAGCCAGGAGCAGCGCAGCGTGGGTCTGGTTGCGCACTGACAGCGGCACGCTGGCGAGCTCCTGCTCGACCAGTTGCAGGGCATGGAGACTGAGGTGCAGTTCGTGTTCGCTGTGCAGCCAGTGCAGCAGCATCGCCCAGACACGGCCGGGGTTGCCGGCCTGACGGGCGAGCTGCAGCACCAGCGCATCGAGCAGGCGTGTGGGCAGCTGCTGCAGGCTGCTGGAGAGGGCGGCACGGAACTGGCGGTAGCTGCCTGCCTGTGCGTTGAAGCCCTCGACCAGGGCCAGAAGCGGGCTGCCGGGCGCGGCGGGTTCGCCGAGCCAGCCGGACAGGTCGCCGTGGCGCGGGGCTGCACTGCGCAGGCTGCGCACGGGGGCAGGTGCTGCTGCGGGTGCGATCGTGGCGGGCGTGGGCACCGGCGTTGGCACGGGGGCGGGCGATGCGGCCAGCCGGCTGGTGTCTGGAACGAGCAGCTGGTGCTGCGCGATGCGCTGCATGCGCTCGGCTTCCTCGTCCAGCGGCAGTGCGCTGGCGGCGCACAGGCGGCTGAGGTCGCCGCTCTCATCCCACATTACGGGGGTGGCGGACCATGCCTGCACCGCCGCCTCGGTGCTGCTGCCTTTCCACTGCAGGCTGGCTTGCAGCTGCGGGCGACCTGTCAGGTCCTGCGAGGCGGCTTCGGCCTGGGCCTGTGCCCACAGGTGCAGCGTGTCACCATCGCGCATGTGGCGCTGGCATTCTGCGGCGCCGAGCAGGCGCGCGCCTTCGAGCGTGAGTCGTGCCTGCACCGCCTGCAGCTGGCGGATGTGTTCGATCAGACGCGCCAGCGCTTGCTGGCTGTGCTGGCCGGGGCCCAGGCGTTCGCCACTGCCGCCGCTGGCCTGCGCGAGTTCGTGCCACAGGCCTTCGCCCGCATGGCCCACCGTCATCACATGCAGGCGGTGACCGGCGGTGCGCAAGGCGCGCAGGGGCGCTTCGATGGCCCACAGGGGGCTGGCGGTGATCAGCAGGATGTCGGCCTGCTCGACCCGCTCTTCGTCTTCGTCAGGGATGGCCAGCACGGCCTGCAGCGCCACCAGCGGATCGGGGCTGCCCAGATCGCTGTCGGTGTGGCGGGCCAGGGCGCGTACGCGGCGCTGGTAGGCCTCGGTGCAGACTTGCACGCGCGGCAGGTCGTGCACGGTGCTGGCGCCAAAGCGGCTGTAGGAGAGCTGGTCCTCGGGCTGCAGCTGGGCGAGCAATTTGTCCAGGGCCGTGCGGATTGCCGAAAGCCGCTCGGCGGGCATGGCACTGGAGCTGTCGACCAGCAGCTTCATGCGAAGCGGGGTCGGGGTGCTCTGTGGCAGCTTGACGCTGCCGCTGACCAGCACGGTGCAGGTGCCAGGGGTCGATGGGTCCGGGCTGGCCAGGGCAAACCCGGTGTCGCGCAGGCCATGCACCGTCAGCATCAGGTCCTTGTCGAGACCCACGGGTGTGTGCAGCGACAGGCGCATGCCGTTGGCGTGGCGCACCCGCTGCATGTCGTGCGAGGTGCAGCTGACGGTGCCTTGCGCCACAGGGTCGTGCACCTCCAGCGTGAGCTGTGACGGCCGGGGTGCGCGCGGCATCAGGCCGGCGGGCACCTGCACGCGCAGGCTGCTGCCTTGAAGGTGCAGCAACTGGCCGATGCGCCACTGCAGCGTGACCTGCTCGCCGGTGGCCAGCACGCCGGGGGTGGCGCTGCTGCTGTCGCGGCCATCGCGCGCGACACGGGTCAGGGCCTGGGGGCCTTGCGCACGCTCGAGCTGCAGGTCGAGCAGGGTCTGGTCCCAGCCCAGCGGAAAGTGCAGCCGCGTGGCCATGGGAGCGCCACTGGCGTTGCGCCAGGTCTGGCGCACCGTCAGGCGCAGCATCAGGCCGAGGATTTCTGCGTGCACCCGGACCGAAAGGAGTTGCGCCTGACGGCCGTCGGGGCAACGCAGGCCGTAGGTTTCAAGCGGTTTGTTCATGGTGTTGACTCCATTGGTTCATCACGGCGCGCACGAATTCATGCAGGCGCTCGGCGGGCATCCCGGCTTCTTCGGGGTCGATCTGCAGTTCCACGCCAGGAGCGACCCAGACATGGCTGCGCAATTGCACGCTGCCGGGGGCGCGGGCCCGGGGCGGTACGGGTGTGGCGGCTGTGCCGCCCAGCACCTCGCGGATGCGTTCGAGGGACACGCCCGATTCGGTCAGCAGCCGGATCTGCAGCAGCTGTTCGAGGTGGCGCCGCCCGTAGCGCGCCGCCCGCGTTTCGCCCACAGGCCGGTCCACCAGGCCGAGCTGCACGTAATAGCGCACGGTGCGCTTGGGGCAGTCGGCCAGCGTGCACAGCTGATCGAGGGTGAAAACGGTGTCCATTTGTCGATAATAACAGTTATGCTGTCTAAATCAACTGTCATTAATTGAACGTGAAAAAAGAAAAGTCATCCTCGGGCATGACCCGAGGATCCATGGATTCCCCGGTCAGGCCGGGGAATGACAGCAGGCAGGGGAGGGAGGGTGAAGTGGCCGGGTTCAGCCGTTCCAGCGGGTGTGGAACTGCCCCGGCCGATCGGTGCGCTGGTAGGTGTGGGCGCCGAAGTAGTCGCGCTGGGCCTGCAGCAGGTTGGCCGGCAGACGGGCCGAGCGGTAGGCGTCGTAATACGACAGCGCGCTCATGAAGGCCGGGGCGGCCACGCCCTGCAGGGCCGCGCGCGCCACCACCTCGCGCAGGGCCTGCTGCGCCTGGGCCATGACGCGGGCAAAGTGCGGGTCCACCAGCAGGTTGGCGATGCCTGCATCGGCGTCAAAGGCACGCCGGATGTCTTCGAGCAAATGGGCGCGGATGATGCAGCCGGCACGCCAGACCCGGGCGATGCGCTCGAAAGACAGGCCCCAGCCGTACTCGCGGTCGGCGGCGCGCAGCAAGGCAAAGCCCTGGGCATAGGCGCAGACCTTGGCCGCCAGCAAGGCATCGCGGATTCGGGGCAGCAGGGTGGCGGCGTCCTGTTCAGCCTGGGCCTGCGGTCCGGCCAGGACGGCAGATGCGGCCACCCGCTCGGCCTTGAGGGCGCTGACGGTGCGGGCGAAGACCGCGTCGGCGATGGTGGGCGCGGTCACGCCCAGGTCGAGCGCGACCTGGCTGGTCCATTTGCCGGTGCCTTTTTGTTCGGCGGTGTCCAGGATCAGGTTGACCAGGGCATCTCCGGTGTCCGGGTCCTGCGTGGCCAGGATGTCGGCGGTGATGCCGATCAGGTAACTGCCGAGTGCGCCCTGGTTCCATTCGCGGAACACGGCGCTGCACTGTGCCGGGCTGAGGGCCAGCAAGTGCTTCATCAGCCACCAGGCCTCGCAGATCATCTGCATGTCGGCGTATTCGATGCCGTTGTGCACCATCTTCACAAAGTGGCCTGCGCCGCCCGAGCCCATCCAGTCGCAGCAAGGCTGTCCGTCGTCGGCTTTGGCGGCAATCGCCTGCAGCATGGAGGCCACCAGCGGCCAGGCCTCGGGTGAGCCGCCGGGCATGAGGGAGGGGCCGCGCAGGGCGCCTTCTTCGCCACCACTCACGCCCGCGCCCACGTACAGGATGCCGCTGTCCTGCAGTGAGGCGATGCGCCGGGCGGTGTCGGTGTAGAGGCTGTTGCCTCCGTCGATGACCACGTCGCCGGCGGCGAGCAGCGGGCGCAGCTCGGCGAGCACCGCGTCGACCGCGCTGCCTGCGGGCACCATCAGCAATATGCGGCGCGGCACCACCAGGCTGGCCACGAGCGAGGCCAGGGTGTCTGCGCAGTGGGCTTGCAGACTTTGCGTGCGCTGCGAGAAGCGATGGCGCTTGTCGGCGTCCAGATCGAAGCCGCAGACGGAAAAGCCGTTGCGTTCGAAGTTCAGGGCCAGGTTTTCTCCCATCACGCCCAGACCGATCAGGCCCAGGCTCTTGGCTTGCGTGCTGTTCATGCGGTGTACCCATGCGCCGGAAGACAGGACCGGCCGCATGCGCATTGTCCGCCAGGTGCGTTGGGCAGGGTGTCGCGGTCTTTCCCCACAGACCGTGGTCAACCATGTGGATAAGTCCATGAACAACTCGCCCGGGCCGCATCCTGCCTGGCCTGGCTCGGTGTGCTGAAAAAACAGGCGGTTGCGGCGGGCCGCTGCGGGTTCGGGCAAGGCCAGGATTGCGGCTATTCTTGGCGGCCTGTCCCTGGATTTGCAGACCCGAATGACCCCCGAACAATTGCTCCACCACCACGACCTGGGCAGCCTCTGGTCTGCCCAGGACCGCCAGGGCTTGCCCGCCGGGCTGCCCGAGGCCTACCAGCAGGCGCTGGCCGTGCGCCGCCTGCGCGAGCAACGCGGCGAAGTGCCGCGGGGCTACAAGATCGGCTTCACCAACCGCACCATCTGGCCGCTTTACAACGTGTTTGCGCCCATCTGGGGCACAGTGTGGGCAGAGGGCCTGGTGTTTTGCGAAGGTGAGGCCACGCTGAGCCTGGCCGCGACCTGCCAGCCGCGCATCGAGCCCGAAATCGTGTTCGGCCTGGGCGCCACGCCTTCGCCCGATGCCACGCCGGATCAGCTCTTCGATGCGATCGAATGGCTGGCGCCGGGCTTCGAGGTGGTGCAGTCCCATTGTCCGGATTGGAAGTTTGTGGCCAGTGACACCGTGGCCGACAGTGGCCTGCATGCGCGCCTGGTGGTCGGACCCCGTGTGCCGCTGCACAGTCTGGCCCAGGATGCAGACGCGCTCAATGCCTTGCTGGCCAAGGCCCAGGTGCACCTGCAGCGCAATGGGCAGCTTGTGGCACAAGGCCAGGGGGCGAACGTGCTCGACAGCCCCTTGCTGGCGCTGCACCATTTTTTGCGTGAGCTGCGGCAGTGTCCGGGTGCGGTGGATCTGCAGCCCGGTGACGTGGTGACCACCGGCACCTGGACCGACGCCTTTGCGATTGCGTCCGGCGAGCACTGGCAGGCGCAGTTTTCTGCCCCCCTGCCGTCGCTGTCGGTGACGATGAAATAAGCGCTCGCCCGCCGCATGCCTGCCGCCACCCTTTCGCCCGGCTTCATTGCCCTGCACAGCCACCGCGCCGAGGTGCTGGCCGACCTGCTGGCCGGTTGGTTGCGCGAACGCCCGCTGCACCCGCTCGAGAACGAAGTGGTGCTGGTGCAAAGCAACGGCATGGCCGAATGGATCAAGATCGAACTGGCCCGCCAAGGGGGCGTGTGCACCGCCACGCGGGTGGAGCTGCCCTCGCGCTTTTTGTGGCGCACCTACCGGCAGGTGCTGGGCACGCAGAACGTACCGCCTGACTCGCCCCTCGACAAACTGCCCATGACCTGGCGGCTGATGGCCTTGCTGCCCACTTGTCTCAACGACCCGGTGTTCAAGCCCGTGGCGGGGTTTTTGAGAGGCGACGAGCCCGACCGCCTGCTGCAGCTGGCCAGCCGCCTGGCCGACCTGTTTGACCAGTACCAAATTTACCGACCCGACTGGCTGCAAGACTGGGCCGCTGGGAATAACGTGTTGCGCAAGGCTGCAGGCTCGGACGAGTTGGCCGAAGACCAACTTTGGCAGGCCGAGTTGTGGCGGCGCGTGCTGGCCACGTTGGATGACAGTCAGCGCCAAGCCACCCGCCCGGCGCTGCATGCGCGGGCGTTGGCGCACTTGCAGTCGGGTCAGCCACTGGCCAGCCCGGTGGCGCGGCGCGTGTCGGTGTTTGGCATGAGCCACATGCCGGGGCAACTGCTGGAGATGCTGGCGGCGCTGGCCGCACACAGCCAGGTGCTGCTGGCCGTGCCCAACCCGTGCCAGTACCACTGGGGCGACATCATCGACGGACGCGAATGGCTGCAAGCCGAGCGCCGCCGCCACGCCTACCGGGGCGAGGCCTTGGGCGGTTTGCCGCTGGCGCAGATGCACCTGCACGCGCCCACGTTGCTGGCCGCCTGGGGGCGGCAGGGCCGAGACTTCATCCGCCAGCTCGACGCGTTTGACGACCTGCAGGCCGCGCAGCAACTCACGCAGTGGCCGCGTCTTGACTTTTTTGACGATGTGCCCGGCGAAGACGGCACGCGCTTGCTGGCGCAGTTGCAGCGACGCATCCGCGACCTGGAGCCGTCCAGCGTTGGCGCCGCGCCTCAGACACTGGCAGCGGGCGACCAGTCGCTTGTTTTCAAAATCGCCCACAGCCCCGTGCGCGAACTCGAAGTGCTGCACGACCAGCTGCTGCAGTGGTTCCACACGCCCCCGGGCGACCAGCCTTTGTCGCCCCGCGACGTGGTGGTCATGGTGCCTGACATCGAGGTCATGGCCCCTGCCATCCGTGCCGTGTTTGGCCAGTACAAGCGCAGCGATGCGCGGTACATCCCGTTTGACATTGCCGACCTGGGCGCGCAGGCCATCAGCCCGCTGATTCACGCGGTCGAGTGGTTGCTGGCCTTGCCGCAGCAGCGCAGCCGCATGAGCGAGCTGGTCGAGCTGCTCGAAGTGCCTGCGCTGGCTGCCCGCTTTGGTCTGAGCGAAGAGGGCTTGCCCACGTTGACGCGCTGGATGGCTGGCTCGGGCATTCGCTGGGGCCTGTCGGCCCAGCACCGCGCGGGCTTGGGCCTGGGCGTGTGCGGCGACGACAACTCGGCGCTATTTGGTGTGCAGCGCATGCTCATGGGCTATGCCTGCGGGGCCGACCCTGTGAGTGCCGATTTTGTGGGTGCTGACGTTCCCAGAGCCACGCCTTACCCGGAGGTCGGCGGGCTCGATTCCGAGCTGGCCGGGTCGCTGGCGCACCTGTTGCAAGCGCTGATCGACTGGTGGCAAACCGCCACGCAAGACGCCACGCCAGCGCAATGGGCCGAGCGTGGCCGCGCCTTGCTGGCCGCGATGTTCAAGCCGCGTGACGACAACGACCGCAACGCCCTGTCTGCGCTCGACCAGGCGCTGACCGACTGGGTGCGCGCCTGCGGCGAAGCGGGTTTTGCCGAAGCCGTGCCGCTGGCCGTGGCGCGCTCGGCCTGGCTCGAAGCACTCAAGGCACCCCGCCTGGAGCAACGCTTTCGCGCAGGCGGCGTGACGTTTTGCACGCTCATGCCGATGCGGGCCATCCCGTTCAAGGCGGTGTGTCTGCTGGGCATGAACGACGGCGACTACCCGCGCCGCAGCCCGCGCGCCGACTTTGACCTCATGGGCCTGCCCGGCATGCAGCGGCCCGGCGATCGCTCGCGACGCGACGACGACCGCCAGCTGATGCTCGAAGCCCTGCTGTCGGCGCGCCAGGTGCTTTATGTCAGCTGGAGCGGCCGCAGTGTGCGCGACAACAGCGAGCAACCGCCTTCGGTGCTGGTCTCGCAACTGCGCGACGAGATCGACCTGCTCTGGGGCAAGGACACCGCCATGCGTCTGACCACGGTGCACCCGCTGCAACCTTTCAGCCGCGCTTACTTTGAAGAGGGCAGCGGTTTGCAGACCTATGCCAGGGAGTGGCGTGCTGCGCAAGAAATGCATCGCGGCGAGGGCGCCGCTCCTGCGCAGGCGGTTGAGGCAGCGGCGATCCCGCCGCGATCTCTCGCCTTGTTGCCCCCGCTGGAGTCCGCCCAAGGTGTGCCCGTCATCACCCTTTTGCAATTGGGGCGCTTCCTGCGCAAACCTGTGGGCGCGTTTTTCCGTGAGCGCCTGCAGGTGCATCTGGACGACGAGCGCAGCGAGCTGCACGACGAAGAACTGTTTGGTCTGGGCGGGCTGGACTTGTACCAGCTGATCGACCACGAACTGCAGCATGTGCCCACCGAACTGAATTCCGACGCACTGCCCGCACACGTGCAGCAGGTGGTGCAGCGCCTGCGCCAAGCCGGGGCTTTGCCGCTGGCAGGTGTGGGCACGCTGGAGGCGCAAAAACTCAGCGCCCGCCTGCAGGCTATGCTGGGCGCTGCCTTGCGCGAGCGCGGGCCCTACCCCCATGCCGCTGAACGCGTGTTGGTCGACATGGCGCATGCAGAGGTCGCCTTGCAAGACGCGCTGGGCGATGTGCTGGCGGGTGAGGGCGGGCATTTGTCCCTGCACCTGCGTGCCAACGACCTGGCCAGCTTCAAGACGAAAAAGCCCTTGGCCTATGCCGACAAACTGATCGACATCTGGCTGCTGTCGCTCGCCGCTGCTGCGATGGATCAGCCCTTGCAATGCGTGATGGTGGGGCGCAACGCTGTGCTGCGTGTGCCCGAGCAGGAGCCAGCAGATGCGCGTGCCCAATTGACCGAACTGCTGAGCACCTGGGCCGAGGGCATGCGCTGGCCGCTGCCCCTGCCGCCGGGTGTGGCCTTGCAGTGGCTCAAAGACAAAGAGAACACCAATGCACTGGCCGATGCCTACGAAGGCAGCGAATTCAAGAGCGGCGAAAAGGGCAAAGACCCGGCGCTGGCCCGCACTTACCCTACGGTCGAGGACTTGCTGGCCACGGGCGAGTTCGAGCGCTTGGCGCAGACGGTCTACGCACCTTTGAAAGCTTGGGCAGAACAGATCGGCATCGAGCAGCTGCCCGATGCACCCGAAGACGAAGAAGAGGGGGAAGCCGCATGAGCACCCCCCACGCCCTCAACGCGCACACCTTTCCCCTGCGCGGCAGCCACCTGATCGAGGCCAGCGCAGGCACGGGCAAGACCTGGACGATTGCTGCGCTCTATGTCCGCCTGGTGCTCGGTCATGGCGGCGCCCACACCGCACCCGTGCGCCCCATGCTGCCGCAAGACGTGCTGGTGATGACCTTCACCCGCGCCGCCACGCGCGAACTGTCTGACCGCATCCGCGCCCGGCTGACCGAGGCCGCGCAGGTGTTCAGGGGCATTGCCGAAACCGATGACGCGTTCCTGAAACAACTCAAAGAAGAGTACCCCGAAGGCGAGCTGCGCGAGCAAGCAGCTCACCGCCTGGCGCTGGCCGCGCAGGCCATGGACGACGCGGCCGTCTTCACCATCGACGCCTGGTGTCAGCGCATGCTGCGCGAACACGCGTTCGACAGCGGCAGCCTGTTTGAAGAAAACCTGGTCGGCGATGAAGCCGCCCTGCGCCTCGAAGCCGTGCAGGACTATTGGCGTCAGCAGCTCTACCCCATGGCCACGCCGCTGGTGGCGCAGGTGCAGCGCGTTTGGCGTGATGTGCCCACGCTCGACAAGGACATGCGTGCCCTGATGGCCGTGTCCTTGCCCGATGCCGGGCCCGGCACGCTGGCGCAGGTGTTCGGCGCGGCATGGGCCGAGCGCGAAACTCAGCTGGCAGCGCTCAAGCAGGGTTGGGTCGAGAAGGCCGACAACTTGTTGGGGTGGATCGAAGCTCAGCTGGAGCAGCACAAGTCCAGCTGGGACGGGCGCAAGCTGACGTACAAAAAATGTGCCGAATGGCTGGATGTGCTCAAGCAATGGTCTGTGAGCCAGGACGACGCATCGGCTTTGAAAAAGAACATGAAGGATGCAGGCTGGGCACGCTTCACGCCCGAAGGCTTGCTGGCCTGTCGCAAACCCGGCGAAGCGCCCGTGGACTTGCCGTCCGAAAGCCAGGCCTATGCGGACCTGCAAGCCGCCTTGCAAGCCCTGCCCGAACCTGCGCAGGCCGCCCGACTGCACGCCCGCACCCATGTCATGCAGCGCATGGCCGAGCTCAAGCGGCGCAGCGGCCTGTTCGGTTTTGCCGACATGCTGCAGCGCCTGGATGTGGCGCTGGCCGATCCTGACGCTGGCGAGCGCCTGGCCCAGCGCCTGCGCGAGCAGTTTCCAGTGGCGATGATCGACGAGTTTCAAGACACTTCGCCGCTGCAGTTTCGCATTTTTGACCGCATCTACCGCACGGCCGAGAACCGACCAGACACCGCGCTGCTGCTGATCGGCGACCCTAAGCAGTCCATCTACGGTTTTCGGGGGGCGGACATCCACAGCTACCTGGACGCGCGCCGCGCCACCGCAGGCCGCCACCATGTGCTGGGCACCAACTTCCGGTCGACCCAAGCGGTGGTCGACGTGGTCAACCGCTGGTTTGAAATTCCGAAAGACGCTTTCGGTTACCGCCAGGGCGATGAAGACCCGCTGCCGTTCCAGCCCGTGGGCGCGAAGGGACGCAATGAAGTCTTCACCACGAGCGCGGGTGATGTGAAAGCCATGACCGTGGTGCACGATGCGACGCTGCGCAGCCAACGCGACGCGCAGATGCATTTGTCGGCCCTGTGCGCCGAGCAGATCGTGGCCTGGCTCAGCGACCCAGAGGCGCGTTTTGCGGATGCGGAAAAAGGCGATAAGCCTTTACAGCCCAAAGACATTGCCGTGCTGGTGCGCACGGGCAAGGAGGCTGCTGCCGTGCGCGATGCGCTGCGTGTGCGCGGCGTGGCCTCCGTCTACCTATCGGACCGCGATTCGGTGTTCGCCAGCGACGAAGCGCAAGACCTGTGCTTGTGGCTGCGCGGCGTGGCCGAGCCACAAGACATGCGCCGTGTGCGCGCCGCTCTGGGCACGCGCACGGTGGGCCTGTCGCTGGCCGAGCTGTACGATCTGGCCACACAAGACGAACTGCTGGACACCCGCGCTGAGCAGATGCGCGAGCTGCACCAGACCTGGCAAAGCCAGGGCGTGCTGGCCATGTTGCGCCAATCGCTGCATGTGCTGCAGCTGGCCGGGCGCTGGCGCGGTGAGCCCGATGGCGAGCGGCGTTTGACCAACGTGCTGCACCTGGCCGAGCTGCTGCAAGCGGCCAGCAGCCAACTCGATGGCGAGCAGTCTTTGATCCGCTGGCTGGCGCAACAGATCGACGAAGCCGCTTCGGGCAACGCCAGTGGCAGCGAAGAGCAAACCGTGCGGCTGGAGAGCGACAAAGATCTGGTCAAGGTCATCACCATCCACGCCAGCAAGGGTCTGGAGTACCCGGTGGTCTGCCTGCCCTTTGCGCACAGCCACCGCGTGATGGAAGCCCACAAAACACCTGTGCTGCAGCTCGATGACGGCGAGGGCGAGCGCCACTGGACGCTGGACTTTGACAAGGACGACACCCGCGTGGCCGACCGTGACCGCCTGCGCGAAGACCTGCGCCTGTGGTACGTCGCGCTCACGCGTGCGCGCCACGCATTGTGGGTGGGCTGGAGCGCGGTCAAGCGCGGCAATGGCAAGACCTGTGTCAACCACGACAGCGCTGCTGGCCATTTGCTGGGTGCTGGCCAGGAATTGGATGCTGCAGCCTGGCTGGACAAGTTGCAACAGTTGAAGACGAATGACGCTGGCCAGGACTTGTCTGTGGCGTTGGCGCTTGCCCCTGAGACTGTTCCTCTGACGCTTTGGGAAAAGCCCGAGCAGACCACCGCACTGCGCGAGGCCCTGAGCTGCACCGCCCGCATCGACAAGTCGTGGACGATCGCGAGCTTTTCGCGCTTGACGCGAGACCTGTCTTCGCAACCACTGCTGCAGATGTCTACCCCGCGCCCGGCCGACGACGAGCCGCCCGAAGACGCGGCAGTGCTGCCCGCGCCGAACTCTGCCACAGGCGTTCTGGCCCCGTGGCATGGCTTTGCCAAAGGCCCCACAGCAGGCAACTTTTTGCACGACCAGCTCGAATGGTTGGCCGCTGACGGCTTTGTGCTGGACGAGCCCAAGGCCTTGCGTCTCAAGCAGCGTTGCGATAACGCAGGCTACAAAGCTCAGGCTGACGACGTGGTGCAGTGGCTTGGCCGCGTGGTCGCTCAGCCCCTGCGCGGACCGAACGTGCCGCTGAACGCCTTGGCTGCCTTGCTGCCCGAAATGGAGTTCTGGTTGCCCGCCGAACGGCTGCACGCCCGCGAAGTGGACGCGCTGTGCCAGCAGCACCTGTTGCCTGGCGTGAGCCGTCCGCAGCTGCCCGACGCGCAGTTGCACGGCATGCTGATGGGTTTTGCCGACTTGGTGTTCGAGCACGAAGGCCGTTACTGGGTGCTCGACTACAAATCCAACCACCTGGGCGCCGATGACGCGGCCTACACCGCGCAGGCGCTCGATGCCGCCATGGCCCACCACCGTTACGAGGTGCAGGCCGCGCTCTACATGTTGGCGCTGCACCGCCTGCTGCGGGCCCGTTTGGGCGATGCCTACGACCCGGCGCAGCAGTTGGGCGGCGCGGTGTACTTGTTCTTGCGCGGCATCGACGGGCCCGCTGGTGGGTGTTGCACCTTGCCTGCGCCTTTGGCGCTGCTCGATGGTCTGGACGACATGCTCAAAGAAGAGGTGGCGTGATGAGCCTGAAAAAAACCTCACGCACAACGGCCGTGCCCGCCGCGCAAATGGACTGGCTGAGTGACTTGCCCGCTCAAGGCCTGAACGCCGCACAAACCTTGCAGTGGCTGAACCTGTGGACCGGGCAAGTCCTGCTGCGCCACATCGACAGCGCACTGGCAGCGCAACTGCTGCGGCTCGATGCCTCAGCCAGCCCTGCGCTGCTGGTGGCCGCAGCCATGCTCGCCCAAATGGAGGGGCGTGGCCACACCTGTCTGCCACTGGCCGACCTCTGCCAGCCGCCCGTGGCCTTGCTGGGTTGGCCAGCGGTAGCGGTGGAGGGCGCTCAGGGTCTCAAGGCCTTGTGGGCGCACCTGCCTGCCACGCTGGCCGATTGGCAAACCGCTTTGCAAGGCGAGTCGTCTGGCGATTGTCTGCGCGACGCCCATGCCCCCGACCAGGGGCAGCCGCTGGTGCTGGGCGGCCCGACCGATGCGCCGCTCTTGTACCTGCGCCGCTATGCGGGCTACGAGCAGCGCGTGGGCCAAAGCCTGCTGCAGCGTGCGGGCGAGCCTCTGGCCGTGCCCGAGGTTGCCGCACGCGAATGGCTGGACCGTTTCTTTGCGCCCAAGCCCGAAGAACCCACCGCCACCGATTGGCAAAAAATGGCCTGCGCTGTGGCACTGCGTGCGCGCCTGTCGGTCATCACGGGCGGGCCGGGTACAGGCAAAACTTACACCGCAGCCCGTTTGCTGGCGCTGCTGCTGGCGCTGCACGAAGGCGGCAGCCCGCTGCGCGTGGCGCTGGCCGCGCCCACGGGCAAGGCGGCGGCGCGGCTCAAGCAGTCGATCGACGACGCCCTGACCCGCCTGCCCGTGCCTGCCGATGCAGGACTCGACTTGAACGCGCTGATCGCCCGCATGGGTCCGGCGCGTACATTGCACTCGCTGCTGGGCGCTCGGCCCGACACGCGCCAGTTCCGCCACCATGCGGCCAACCCGCTCGATGTGGATGTGCTGATCGTCGACGAAGCCTCGATGGTTCACCTCGAAATGATGGATGCGCTGCTGCAGGCGCTGCCCCCCACGGCGCGGCTCGTGCTGCTGGGCGACAAAGACCAGCTCGCCTCGGTCGAAGCGGGTGCGGTGCTGGGCGACCTGTGCCGCGATGCTGCCGCAGGCCGCTACAGCACCGCCACCGCACAGTTTGTGCAGGCTGTGACTGGGCAGGCGTTGGCCGCTGAGTTAGTCGTGCCCGACCCTGCCCCCACGTTGGCCCAACAAACCGTGATGCTGCGCCAAAGCCGCCGCTTCAAAGGCGCCATCGGCCAATTGGCCTTGGCGGTCAATCGCGGTGACGCTGCAGCTGCGCGGGCTGTGCTGTTTGAGAGTTCTGATCTCCACCCAGCGGAAGCCATCGCCCCAGGGGCGGGGCTCCCACAAGCAACGCCGCAGTCCGCTGTAGGAGCGGCGCCCCCGCCGCGATCGTCTGACGATGCGACCTCATTACTCGCCCTGCAACCGATGACGCCCCAAGCCGTCTGCGCTTTGGCGCTGGGCGCATCGGGCAAGCCGTCGTATGCCGACTACCTGCGCCTCTTGCAAGCCGGCCCGGCAGGGCAGGGCGCTGAGGCACACACCATCTGGGTGCGCAGCGTGCTCAAGGCTTTCGAGCGTTTTCGCATCCTGTGCGCCGTGCACCAAGGCGACTGGGGCACCCAAGGGCTCAATGCCGCTGTGCAAAAAGCGCTGGCCGACCAAGGCTTGCTTAAACCCCAAGGCGACTGGTTTACCGGGCGGCCCATCATGGTCACCCGCAACGACGCGCAGTTGGGCGTGTTCAACGGCGACGTGGGCGTGGTACTGCCCAACCTGGAGGGCAAGCTCAAGGCCTGGTTCCTCGACGGAGATGCCTTGCGCTCGGTGAGCGTCATGCGCTTGGCGCAGGTCGAGACCGCTTTTGTGATGACGGTGCACAAGAGCCAGGGCTCGGAGTTCGAGCACACCGCGTTGGTGCTGCCACCTGGCGGGGCAGAAGTGCTCAGCCGTGAGCTGGTCTACACCGGCATCACCCGCGCACGGCAACAGTTCACACTGATCGAAGCCGAAGCAGGTTTACTCGAAGTGGCCATCCAGCGCCCCAGCGTGCGGGCCAGTGGCCTGGCGCAATGGTGGTCCTAGCTGGCGTAACCTTCGCAGGCGCCCGCGTTGGGCTTGCCCTTGCACTCGCGCAACAGGCGCTGGTCGCGTTCCTTGCGGCTCTCGCCGTAGCTAGTGTTCGCTGGCGCCTTGGGGGTCTTGTGTTTGCGCGGCGCAGCATTCGTGCGGGTACTGGTGCTGCTGGATTCTTTGCCTTGAGCGGGCAGCCAGACTGCAGTGACGGCGAGCATGCAGGCGATGGCGAGGGTCTTGGTCATGGTGGTCTCCCTGAGTTTTTTGTGATGCCATCTTAGGCGGGGCAGGGCGGCTCGCCAAGGGGTGACAGACGCTGCCATCTGCACTGGTTACGATGGCGGGATGGGTACACCTTTTCTGCGCCAGACTGTTCTTGATCTCGAAGAATCCCGCATCCGCGAAGTCGCCAACGCCGGCATGGGCCGCCCCGATGTGCTGGCCTTCTGGTTCGGCGAGTCCGACGAAGTCACCCCCGAGGTGGTGCGCCAGGCTGCCATCGACTCGCTGCAGCGCGGCGAAACCTTTTATGCCCACAACCTGGGCCTGCCCGAGCTGCGCCAGGCCGTGGCCGGCTACATGAGCGGCCTGCATGGGCAGATCGGCATGGACCGTATCGCCATCACCTCGGGCGGCGTCAACGCCCTGATGCTGGCTTTTCAGGCGCTGGTCGATGCCGGCGACGAAGTGGTCGCCGTCACGCCCGTCTGGCCCAACCTGACCGCCCAGCCCCAGGTCATGGGCGGGCGCCTCAAGTGCGTGAGCCTGCGACCGGAAGGCGGCGAGTGGGTGCTGGACATGGCAGTGCTGAAGGCGGCAGTGACCCCGGCCACCCGCGTGCTGGTGCTCAACGCCCCCAACAACCCGACCGGCTGGACGCTGTCAAGCGCCGAGCAGCAGGCCATCCTCGACCACTGCCGCCAGACGGGCACCTGGATCCTGGCCGACGAGGTCTATGAGCGGCTGTATTACGAAGCCACGCCGAACGCCTGCGCGCCGTCCTTCCTGGACATCGCCACCCCCGACGACCGGCTGGTGGTGGTGCACAGCTTTTCCAAGAGCTTTCTGATGACCGGCTGGCGCATGGGCTGGCTGGTCATGCCCCCGGCCATGACCCAGCCCATGGGCAAGCTGATCGAGTTCAACACCTCCTGCGCCTCGGTTTTCACCCAGCGCGCGGCCATCGCCGCCCTGCAGCACACGGCAGACATCACGCCCCGCGTGGTGGCCCACCTCAAAGCCTGCCGGGACACCCTGGTGCCCCTGCTGCAGGCCATCCCCGGGGTGCAGGTGGCGGCGGCCAAAGGCGGGATGTATGCCTTCTTCAAGCTCGATGGTCATCCGGACAGCGTGCAGACGGCCAAAAGGCTCGTGACCGAAGCGGGGCTGGGCCTGGCGCCGGGCGAAGCCTTCGCCCCCGAGGCGGCGGGCTGGCTGCGCTGGTGCTTTGCTTCCAAAGACCTCCAACGCCTCGAGCAGGGTGTCGAACGCCTTAAGGGCTGGTTGCTTAAAAATTAATCGGGATCTGACCCCAATTAAGCCATGACCCCGATTATGTGAGGCAGGGCGTGGGTTGGGGTGGCCGATGCGACGATTTCTGCGCTTTGGCGCAGCATGAGGAGCATGGGTCACCCCAACCCTCGCCCGGAACCGGGGCATTAAGGCTATAATCCGCAGGTTTTGCATGGTGCAAAGCGCACGTCAGCAGCCCTTCCAGCCGCTGGCGCAAGTCAACAAACGCCGCCCCAGCCTTCCAGGCAAAAGGCAGGCAACAAGGAAAAAATCATGATCGCTGCTTCCAAAAAAGCCGAAGTTGTCAAGGACAACGCCCGTGCCGCCAACGACACAGGGTCCCCCGAAGTGCAAGTCGCTCTGCTGACCGCACGCATCAACGAACTGACGCCCCACTTCAAGCAACACGCCAAGGACCACCACGGTCGCCGCGGCCTGCTGCGCATGGTGAGCCGTCGTCGCAAGCTCCTGGACTACCTCAAGGCCAAGGATGCTGACCGTTATGTTGCTCTGATCGCCAAGCTTGGCCTGCGCAAGTAAACGCACACCGAGATGACAAGCGCCTGGGTTAGTTCGCTAGCTCAGGCGCTTTATTCTTTATCCATCGGAAATTTGCCACGAAGAACCCGCGCTGTGTCATTCCACAAGGCCTGAAATCCCCAGGATTTGTGGAATGGCATCGTGTTCCGAGTGCTGAATCTCCGGGCCTCAGGCACAGCCTCATGTGCCTTGAATGTTTTCAGGAGAACTGAACATGTCCATCTTCAACAAAGTCACCAAGACCTTCCAGTGGGGTCAGCACACCGTCAAAATGGAAACCGGCGAAATCGCTCGCCAGGCCAGCGGCGCCGTGCTGCTCGACATGGACGGCACCGTCGTGCTCGCCACCGTGGTGGGCTCCAAGATCGCCAAGGCCGGCCAGGATTTCTTCCCCCTCACGGTCGACTATATCGAGAAGACGTACGCCGCCGGCAAGATTCCTGGCAGCTTCTTCAAGCGTGAAGCCAAGCCCAGCGAACTCGAAACCCTGACCAGCCGCCTGATCGACCGTCCGATCCGCCCGCTGTTCCCCGAGGGCTTCTACAACGACGTCCATGTGGTCATCCACACCGTGTCGCTGAACCCCGAAGTCGACGCCGACATCGCCGCCATGATCGCTGTCTCGGCGGCCCTGTCGATCTCCGGCATCCCGTTCAACGGCCCGATCGGCGCGGCCCGCGTGGGTTACATCAACGGTGAATACGTGCTCAACCCGGGCCAGACCCAGCGCAAGGACAGCCAGATGGACCTGGAGGTCGCCGGCACCGAAGCCGCTGTGCTGATGGTCGAGTCCGAAGCCCAGCAATTGCCCGAAGACGTCATGCTCGGCGCCGTGGTCTATGGCCACGAGCAAAGCCAGATCGCCATCAACGCCATCCACGAGTTGGTGCGCGAAGCCGGCAAGCCGGTGTGGGACTGGCAAGCACCTGCCCGCGACACCGCCTTTGAATCCAAGCTGGCCGCACTGGCCGAAGACAAGCTGCGCGCTGCCTACCAGATCCGCAACAAGCAGGCCCGCACGCACGCCTGCCGCGAAGCCTACGCTTCTGTCAAGGTGGCCCTGACGGAAGAGGGCGTGGCCTTTGACCCGGTCAAGGTCGACGGACTGCTGTTCGAGATCGAAGCGCGCATCGTGCGCAGCCAGATCCTGGCTGGCGAGCCGCGCATCGACGGCCGCGACACCCGCACCGTGCGCCCCATCGAGATCCGCAACAGCGTGCTGCCCCGTACCCACGGCTCGGCCCTGTTCACCCGTGGCGAGACACAGGCCCTGGTGGTGACGACTCTGGGCACCGAACGCGACGCACAGCGCATCGACGCGCTGGCCGGCGAGTTCGAAGACCGCTTCATGCTGCACTACAACATGCCTCCCTTTGCCACCGGCGAAGTGGGCCGCATGGGCTCGACCAAGCGCCGCGAAGTCGGCCACGGCCGTCTGGCCAAGCGCGCCCTGGTGGCCGTGCTGCCG
>JACCDG011383715.1_pt1 | contig 19794 bp, 14 predicted proteins | sample 7442471 | NCBI WGS metagenome assembly JACCDG01 (sample SAMN15323444, study PRJNA562643) | freshwater metagenome | isolation source: river surface water | place: USA:Blue River Watershed | collected 2017-08-17 | reverse complement strand
TGAAAAGCATTTGTTTTTCTGAAAAATAAAGTTAATCGTTAGGCTTTCAATTCGTCTTTCAAGAATCGACCAGTATGACTCGCTTTGATCTTGATCAACTCTTCTGGAGTGCCTTGACCAACAATCATTCCGCCACCCTCTCCGCCTTCAGGTCCCAAGTCCGCAATGTAATCTGCAACCTTGATTACGTCCATATTGTGCTCAATGACTACAACGGAATTCCCCCTTTCAACCAATCGATTCAATACATTGATGAGCATTTCAACATCTTGGAAATGCAGCCCCGTTGTGGGCTCATCCAAGATATAAATGGTATTTCCCGTATCACGCTTGCTCAGTTCTGTACTCAGTTTAACCCGCTGCGCTTCTCCTCCACTCAAGGTTGTACTGTGTTGCCCTAGGCTGATATAGCCCAATCCAACATCCTGAAGTGTTTTCAGTGTGTTATGTATATTCCTGTGGCTTTCAAAAAACACAACGCCCTCATCTACCGTCATGGCCAAAACATCAGCGATGCTCTTTCCTTTGTATCTCACTTCGAGGGTTTCACGATTGTAACGCTTACCATTGCAATCTTCACACTCAACCATCACATCCGGTAAAAAATTCATTTCAATCACTTTGACACCGCCACCTTTGCACGTCTCGCATCGGCCTCCTGAAACGTTAAAACTAAATCGGCCCGGCTGATACCCCCTGACTTTGGCTTCTGGATGTTGCGCAAAAAGTTGTCTGATATCCGTGAATATTCCGGTATAGGTACTTGGGTTAGAACGTGGAGTTCTTCCGATCGGACTTTGATCGATCTCTACAACTTTGTCCAAATGTTCCAAACCCTTTATTGTTTTGTAAGGCAATGGTCGTCGTTGGTTATCATAGAAGTGATGCGCCAAAATCGGATACAACGTGTGGTTGATCAAACTTGATTTACCGCCACCCGAAACGCCTGCAATACAGGTAAAAGTTCCCAAAGGAATCTTCAGGTTCACATGTTTCAAATTATGACCTCTTGCACCATTCAGTTCTAAAAACTTCCCGTTTCCTTTTCTTCGCTTCTTGGGAACCTCAATTTTTCTTTTTCCACTCAGGTATTGCCCGGTAACACTCTTGCCTTTCAAATGAACTGCAGGTGGACCTTGCTCTACTACTTTTCCTCCATGGACACCCGCCCCGGGACCTATGTCAACAAGATAATCTGCACTTAGCATCATGTCCTTGTCATGTTCTACAACCAACACACTATTCCCAACATCACGTAGAGACTTCAAACTATTGATGAGCTTTTGGTTGTCCCGTTGATGAAGTCCAATGCTCGGCTCATCTAAGATGTATAGAACGCCAACCAGCTGCGCTCCAATCTGCGAGGCCAATCTGATTCGTTGGGCTTCTCCTCCACTGAGGGTTTTAGAACTGCGGTGCAAGGTCAAATACTCCAAACCTACATCGATCAGAAAACGCAATCGGTCTTTGATTTCTTTCAGCGGCTCACGAGCAATTTTGAGTTGACGCTCAGACATGCCTTCATGGGCACTTTCCATCCAAGTCGATAAGGATTTCAAATCCATCGCGGCCAAATCAAAAATATGTTTGCCGTTTACTTTAAAATACAACGACTCCTTTTTCAATCTCGCCCCTTGACATTCAGGACAAGCTACCTTGTTCATGAACCCTTCTGCCCACCTTCTAATCGCTGGACTTGCATCATCCTCAGCTTGTCGCTCTATAAAAGCAATGATGCCATCAAATTGGGTCTTCATGGACTGTCCATTGCTCATGGTTACTACCACTGTATCTTCCGTCCCGTACAACAAAACCTGCATGGCCTCTTTGGGAATGTCTTTGATGGGGGTTAATGAACTAACTTCATAACCCTGCAAGACCGATTCAATTTGCTGAAAAATCCAAGTCTGCTTTCCTTGACCCAGTGGGGCAATTCCACCCTTTTTGATGGACAAGTTATCGTCAGGAACAATTTTCTTTAAATCGATTTCTGCTACCTCTCCCAATCCATTGCAATGCGGACAAGCTCCGTATGGACTATTGAAAGAAAACAAATTGGGCTCGGGCTCTGGATAAGAAATTCCCGAAGTAGGGCACATGAGGAACTTCGAATAATGTTGAACCTCTATTTTTGTTTTCTCATCCAAGGGGGCAACCATCATAGAACCCTTTCCTTGCTTTAAAGCCAAACGAACAGAGTCTTTGATTCTGGATTCCGGTTCGTTTCCTGCCAAACGATCGATGACCAATTCTATATCATGAACCTTGTATCGATCCAACTTCATTCCTTTGGTCAATTCCACTATCTGACCATCTACCCTCGCTCGCAAAAATCCTTGGCGCATGAACTGCTCAAACAATTCTCGGTAATGACCTTTTCTTGCTTTTACAATGGGCGCTAGGAAGATGGTTTTCTTTCCAGCAAATTTCTTCTGTATTTGGGTAAGTATTTCCTCTTCGTTGTACTTCACCATAGGTTGGCCGGTAGCATAGGAATACGCTGTCGCCGCTCTTGAATACAACAACCTAAGGAAATCATAAATTTCAGTAATGGTTCCTACTGTCGATCTTGGATTTTTAGATACCGTTTTTTGTTCGATAGAGATAACTGGCGAAAGGCCATTTATCTTGTCTACATCTGGACGTTCCAATTCACCGAGGAATTGTCTTGCGTAGGCATCAAAAGTCTCAATGTACCTTCTTTGTCCTTCGGCATAAATGGTATCAAAAGCCAAAGAAGACTTCCCACTACCACTTAAACCTGTAATGACCACCAATTGGTCACGTGGGATGGTTAAATCAAAATTCTTTAGATTGTTTTCCCGTGCCCCTAATATCTCAATTACCTCCTCCGACATGACACAAAAACATATGTTACTTTAAAAAGTTCAATCAAGACACTTTCACCAAAATCCCTTCAATCACCGAAGCTGCAACTTCAGCGCTATCGGCCGATTTGGTTAATACGCTGATGATTTCACTGATTTTCATTTTTTCAATGGCATCCAAGTCATTCTCGAAAAGTTCCACCAAAGTTTGATCTCTCAATTCCTCAGCTCTTTTCTCGTTGTTTCTTATCACCGCAATGCACTTTTGAACTTCTTCGGAGTAATACATTTCAGGCAATTCTTTCACCGCCTTCAATAAAGAAATACATTGCTCATTGATCAATTTCGCTATGGCAATCATATTGGGATGAATTTGCCTTGGTTTGTACAAATTGATGCGCTTAGATGCACCGTAAATGTAATCGGCGACATCATCCAAAACAATAGCCAACTCATGAATATCCTCACGATCAAAAGGAACCAAGAAAATGGCATTGGCTTCTCTAACAATAGCATCCGTGATGGCATCTCCTTGCTTTTCAAAAGCGCGGATGGTATCCAACATGTTGATTCGTTCAACATCTGAACCTTTCAATCCCTCGTGCATAGCACTTGACATATCGCATAAACTATTCGCGCTTTTCTCGAAAAGCGGATAAAATCTCTTGTCCTTTGGCACCAAAGCCTGAAGAATTGTATTGATGTCAGCCATGTTAAATTTCATTGTGCGATATTGCATCGCAAATCTTTTTCAAAGATGAACAAAAGTTTTCTAATTTGTTACTTTATTGTTAAGCTGTGAATAAAAAAAGGGAGCCGAAGCTCCCTTTTCTTTTGAATCGAAATTCATTATTTCACCGCTACACGGAAAGTATGGTGCAATTGTGCGCCCATTACTTCTACCATATAGATTCCAGTTTCAGCTGATTCCAAGTTCAAAGTCAAGTTGTTGTTACCTGAAGTCAATTTGTTGAACTTCTCAGTTCTAACGATTTGACCCATTGCATTGTAAACAACCACTTTCACATCTTGAGTTGACAAAGTGATCATGTTGATATTCAACAAACCTTCTGTTGGGTTTGGATATACTGAAACGTTCTCAGTAACGAATACTTCGTTTACCGCAACAGTTCCAACGCACTCACAGTTTGCATCGTAAGTTTCGTTAGATGTGTTAGACAAACCGTCCTCACATGGAGAACCTACAGTCAAACACTCACCACCAGCAGTCAAAGCGTATGGGTTGTAGTTACAAGAAGTTGAATCTTGACAACCTGAACAATCTCCACAAAGATCAAAACATACAACTGGCAATACTTGTGCAACACCAGCACGGATAGCTACACGGTTGAAACCACCTACTCCATTGTCTAAACCACAAAGTGTATTGATTCCAGGACCTTCTTCGATCGTTGGAGCAAATACATCAGTACCCGCCATGAATTTGTATTGAACGTTAGCTGGACCAGCTAAGTTTACAGTGCACTCATACACTTGATCGCCATCTACGTCTGTCATTGCAGTACGTCCATCTTGCCAAGCTGGAACAGTTGCTCCAGAGATCATCCACAAAGTATCTGAAGCTGTATTGAAAGCAGCCAAAGCAATTTGATTCGCCATATTCACACGGAAAGTCATGTCAGCTGCGTCTGGATCAACCACGCACTCAGCAGTACATTGATTGTAGCAATACTCAACTGTCATAGCTGTACCAGTAACTTCCAAAGAGCGGTTACCACCTACGTTACATTCAGCAGGAACTGACTCGTTGTCATTATCAACACCGCTCCAGTTGTTACCGTTGATGAATTTGAATTGATAAGTTCCGGCTTGAACTTCTTTAACCAATTCATAGATGTTGTTACCCACTGGAGCCATAGTCCAATCAGCAGCACCTGGATCCCAACCTTGCAAGCTACCAGCGATGTGAACACCATTTGGAGAAACAGTTTCGTTGCTCATGTTCACTCGGAATGTTACAGTTGTTGGCATTACACATGATGTGCAAGTTCCAAAACAAAATGCATCTGTAAGGGTGTTGGGTTGATCAACAACAACCTGACGGTTACCGCCTACGAAACAAGTTCCGTTGGCACCTTCTTCAAATCCCCAACTGTTACCATTTACGAATTTGTAATCGTATGTAGCAGGAGACAATTGCAACAACACGCCATAAACACCGTTACCCATGTCATTCAAAGAAATGAATCCAGGATCCCAGTTGGCATAAGCAGCATTTTCAATAATGTTGTCATAGTTAGGGTCAGCAAAGTTACCCGCAACGTGCAAGTTAGCTGGATCAAAATCTTCACCAGCTTCACCAGTGATTCCATCACCATCTGCATCTACCATTGACATATCTACACGCAACAAAACTGCGTTTGTTCCGCACAAAGCGCAAGCAGAATAACATACCGCATAAGTTGCAGGTTCAGTTCCTACTTCGATAAAACGGTTATCGTTACCATTCAATTCAACTTGACAGATGTTGGGCGCATCTTCAGCAAAAGGCCAATCATTACCATTGACAAATTTGAATTCATAATGCTCTGGCAATAAATCCAAAGTAATAGAGAAAGTACCGTTACCGTTGTCGGTCATCGGCATAGCAGATGGACTCCAGTTGGTATAAGATGGGTTAACAACAGATCCGTCGTAGTTAGGATCTGCAAAGTTTCCAGCGATGTGAACGCCGTTTGCATCAGGTGTCAAACCTGCTCCAGCAATGTCAACAGTAAAGGTAACAGGGGTCTGTGCATACATCACCGCCGCTCCTAAAATCGACATCACCAATGTGTAGATTTTTTTCATTTTTATAAAGGTTTAAGTTTTACTTGGTGTACTTTTAACACTTTCCAAAAATAACACAAGTTTTAAAGTACTGCAAATGAATTTTTCACAAAAACATAACATGTTCGAAAACATCATGAGATCAACTGTACTGGCAAGTATCACGTTCTTTTCTTGCCTTCAATTGTTGGCGCAAAGCCGAATCCAGTGCGACCCGCCCAATTGGTTCACCAATACCCAATATCGTCAAATTGACATACTCGTAAGAGGTACCGATTTCTCGAATTTTATTACTGTAGGAGCTGAAGGCGATGCAAAAATTCTTTCATTCCGAAAACTTCAAAATCCGAATTACGCAATCGTGAGCATTGAGTTACCTGAAAATTGTCCAGCCCAAGAAATTACTTTTACGTTTACCCCGACTCTATCATTGAATCAAATATCAATAAATAACCAACAGCTCAAATTTCCGATTTTAGAACGAACATCTTTTGAGCCAAAAGGTATTGAAACATCGGATTTGATGTATATGATATACCCAGACCGATTTTCCAATGGTGACCCAAACAATGATTCAATTCCTAGCTTGTTTCAAGGATCAAAAAGAAACGGTGAAAAAACTCGTCATGGTGGCGATTTAAAAGGGATTATTAACCATTTGGATTATGTTAAATCTCTTCACACCTCTGCTGTTTGGCTGAATCCCGTTCTTGAAAATAACCAACCTCGAGATAGCTACCATGGCTATGCCACGACCAATAGTTACAAGGTCGATGCTCGTTTGGGGCGCAATGAAGAATATCTTCAGTTCTCACGAGCATGTCATGATAAAAACATGAAGGTGGTTTGGGATGTCATCTACAATCACTGGGGCAATGAGCATTATTTATTCAAAAATATTCCTGACTCCAGTTGGTTTCACTTCTACCCCACCTTTACCAAAACAAATTACAGAGCAGAAACGCTAATGGATCCATACAGCAGCGCCATTGACCGAGACAGAATGTCCAATGGTTGGTTCGATACACACATGCCCGACTTGAACCAAAGCAATCCCGACTTGTCTAAATATCTGATTCAAAATTCAATTTGGTGGGTGCTCGCAGGAGAAATAGACGCCTACCGAATTGATACCTACTCTTATCCTGACCAAAAGTTTATGGCGGATTTGAATCAAGCACTTCGAGATGAGTTTCCGAACTTCTTCCTATTTGGCGAAACTTGGGTACAAAGCGCTCCAGTTCAAGCATATTTCACAGAACAATTCAAAAACGCGCCATACAATTCCAACCTCAATGGGGTTACCGATTTTCAACTATACTTCGCTATTACTAAAGGACTCAATGAAAACTTTGGGTGGGAAGAGGGATTGAGAAGAATTCAAATGACGATGGCGCAAGATTTTATTTATGATGAGCCTTTCAACAATGTGACATTTTTAGACAACCATGACTTGAGTAGATTTTATTCGGTCATCAATAAAGATTACAAAAAATGGCAAGCTGGAATGGGAATGCTATTAACGCTGCGCGGAATCCCTTGCATATACTACGGAACCGAATATCTATTTGAAGGCTACACCAATCCAGACGATTTGGTAAGACAAGAATTCAATGGTGGTTGGCCGGGAGATAAGAAAAACTTTTTCACCCAAAAGAATATTACAAAACAAGAAGAAGAAGCTTTTGCTTATTATCAAGCTCTCACAAAATTCAGACAATCTTCCAATCTAGGATCGATGCAGTTGAAACAATTTGTTCCTGAAGACAACGTGTATGTTTATTTTAGATATGACAAAAACGACACCTACATGATTGTCGTTAATTTAGGCTCAGAGAAAGATCTGCAACTTGGTCGTTACAGCGAAATGCTAGAAGGAAGTTCCAAATTAACCAACGTTCTAACTGGCGTGAGCCACAGCACAAGAGAACCATTGAAATGGAATAAAGAGGCCAGTTTTGAAATCTTCAAAGTACATTGATCACCAAGACATAACATCTTCAATGGATGGAAATGTATTGGTTTTCCATGGATGCGTTTGCGGATCAACCCATTCAATGGCTGTTATGTCCTCTTCAATTTGAGGAATCAAAATCTCATTTTTAGAGGCGCGCATCTTATACCAATGGGTATCTTTTAGCACCCACTTTTCTTTGTGGAAATACATGTGATATATAACGCCCAATTTCACACCCCGTTCCACATATTGTAAACCACATTCTTCCATCACCTCTCGAACAGCAGCTTGATGAATAGACTCACCCTTGTCCACCTTTCCCTTGGGAAGATCCCATTTATCACGGCGATAAATCATCAAGATGTGGTCGTCCTCATTTTCTACTCGACCACCCGCAGCGGCAATACATTTGAACGAATCCTGAAACTCATGCCAATGCAATTCTTTTTCACCAATAGCAACTTGCCAACACTGGTCAGATTCCAAATCCAATTGACCTACCCATACTTGCCAATTGGACTGCGGTGTTAAGGACAAACAATTTTCTAATTCCAAAATTGAATCGCTAAAATAAAGCGTGCAATTGCCTATATAAACTTTGTAACTTTGTGCCATGTCTGATTTAAAAAATATCGCCCTAAAAGTAGCTGAATATTTACTTCAAATTGAAGCTGTAAAATTAAGTCCTGAACAACCGTTTACATGGGCAAGTGGATTAAAGTCCCCTATTTACTGTGACAATAGAAAAATTTTGTCCTATCCAGCGATTCGAAAAGAAATTGCCTTGGCTTTTGTTGAAGTCATCAAATCCTTTCCAACACAACCTGAAATAATTGCAGGTGTTGCAACTGGAGGTATTGGCATCGGCGCCTTGGTTGCTGAAGCCATGGAATTGCCATTTATATATGTACGAAGCGAAGCTAAAAAACATGGTTTAAATAACCAAGTCGAGGGTATCTGCCCCGAAGGATCAAAAGTTTTGGTTATCGAGGATTTGATTTCAACTGGAAAATCGAGTCTACTCGCAGTGGAAGCGCTTTTAGAAAGAAAAGTTCAAATCACAGGAATGGTGGCCATCTTCACTTATCTGTTTCCTGAGTCCGCTGAGAAATTTGGTCATCACTCATTCGATGTTAAAACACTCTCCAACTACGATATACTTTTGGAGCAAGCTGTGAACTCGAGTTATCTTGCGCCGGAACAAATCAATGCGCTCAAAGATTGGAAAAATAATCCAGCGCTTTGGTCATCACAATTTGAAAGTCAGTCATGATAATAGAGAGTAAGAAATTTACCATACATCGTCCAGCCCCAGAGACATTGGAGTATTTGCACGATTTGCATCATTTGGAGAAATTCCTCCCTGACGATTGCTTCAATTGGCAATGCGATGGCGTAACGTGTTCATTTGAAACCAGGGGTAATATTAAAATCATATTGCAAAAGGATCAATCTGATGACCGATCAGTTTCTTACAAGAGTTTGTCCACGCATCCCATGTCCTTTGTTTTAAAGGGCAAGGTTGAGCCCGAACAGGCGAATAGTTGTGTAGTTCAATTTGAAATGAATGCTTCCATCAATCCATTTGTGGGCACAATGATGAAACCCATGTTCACTGATCTTATCAATAAGATGTTGGAAAAGTGGGCTGATGTGATGAATTAGGCCAGCAATTGACGAAAAACATCAAAAGATAAAGGTTTACCAATAAAGTCTGTAACAAGCGGATTGGACTTTGCCTTATTCAAATCTCTTTCATCTAAGGTAGAAGACAATACGTATAAACGTGAGTTTTGAGATGCCTTAGGATTCATTTCACCTATTTTCTCTAACACTTCAAAACCGTCCATTTCCGGCATTCGAATATCTAAAAAAATAACATCCAACCTTTGCTCATCGTGATCCTTGAGGTACTCCAATAATTGTGTACCAGACTGGAAAATTTCCAATTGAACGTCCTGAACAATTCTCTTGATTACCTCAGAATGTACCAAGTTGATTACTTCGTCATCATCTACAAGCGCGATGTGTTTCATATTTAATTCTGTATTAATGGTAATGATATTGTCATAATTGTCCCTAATCCCTTTTGGGATTTTACTTGAATTTCTCCACCCAATTTACTAACGATTTCCTTACAAATGTATAATCCCAAGCCCGTTCCAATGCTTGCCGAAGTTCCTCTAAAAAACATTTCAAACACGCGTCCAATGTGACTTTCATCAATACCCTGACCATTATCTTCAATTTGCATAACAGCATGCGTATCATTGAAATCAAATGAGAACTTCACCACAGACTGCTGTCCCATCTTTCTGTATTTGACACTGTTACCGATGATGTTCTTCAGCAAAACAGAGATTCTTGCTTTGTCATTGAACAGCAAACTTGTTGATTTAAAAGCCATGACCATTTCTAACGGATCCTCAGTGATAAATTTAAGATCATCAAAAATGTTTTGAACCAACTCATTCAAATCCATCCATTCCGGTTGAATATCCAATCGTGAGTTTCGTGAGTACTCTAAAATCTCTTGGATAGTTCCGTCCAACCTTGTGACTGACTGATCAGCCATATTTAAAAACTGCACAGCCTTCTCTGGAAGGCCTTGATCATGCAGAACCAATGAAATGATGCCTTTGATGGATAACAGTGGCGATCTCAAATCATGAGAAATACTGTAAACGAAATTATCCAATTCCAAATTAATTTTTCTCAATTCATCATTGGTCAAGGACATTGAATTTTGAATTTTCTTCAATTCCGAAATATCAACACCCGTTATAATTATACTCTCCCAATTTCCATTTTCTTCAAAATGAGGAAGTACATTGTAGAGATATACCAAATCACCATCAGCGCTCACATCTTCCCATTGCACCATTCGTCTCTCCTGAATGCTTCTTCTGATGGAGAGAACCAAATCGTTCAAACTTCCCTGCTCTTTTACATCACCAGATAACAAATCATTTCCCTGGGGTAATCTAGACCACAAGGTATGATTCTCCCTTCTGTTATTTTTAAATACAATCTTGCCATCCGTCCCTATCACCACGATATCCATTGGTGAATTCTGTAAGATGTTCTCATAAAATGACTTCAACAATTGAATTTGAGCCAAAGATTCATCTCTTTGGTGAATCAACAACAACTCCTCCGTTACATCTTTTGAGCTTCCAACCATTCTAACTACTTTACCTTGGTTATTCTTCTCCGAAACAGTCAAAGTCTCAATTGTACGCGACTCCCCATTATCGTATCGATGAATATTATAGACATCCTTGATTACCTGCAAATCACCCTTTCTCAGTGATTCCACATTACCTAAGATCCTATCACGATCTTCCACAAACATTGAATCTAACCAAATCCTTCTTAAATCTTCTTTGATCTCTGTGGAAATTCCATGAAGTTGATATAGCTCTCCGCTCCACTCTACTTTATCGTCTTCAGCAGTCCACTCCCACAATCCAATTTTAGAGTGATTGGTTATAATTTTAAATCTTGAATTCAATTTCAACATCTCCTGTTGTGATTGAATTTCATGGGTAATATCCTTTTGCAATGCAATAAAATTGACATGCTTTCCATGCTCATCAAAAACAGATATAATCTCTAGCTGGTTATAATATGGATTACCCGCCTTGTCATAATTGACAACGGTCATTTCTATATCATCCTTACTCCAAAGCGCATCCGACAACTTCTTTCTAGAAACCTCATCGGTTTGTTTACCCTGTAAAAAATCCTTTGGTTTTCTTCCTTTAATTTCCTCCAAGTTATATCCAGAAATCTTGGTAAATGCTTCGTTCACCCATTCAACGTGTCCATGTGCATCCGTAATGATTACACCATTTTTGGTTTTGGTAGCAATCAAGGATAGCTTACGCAGTTCTGCAGAGGATTTTTGAATAACGCCTAATTGTTCTTCAATTTCAGCACTTCTTTGATGATTGGAAAAAATAGATTGAACATTCTGCATGAAGACATTAAACAAAGCCAAATGTCGTTCTTGAACATTCCGGTATATAGCCGAATTGGCTTTGGAATTAAGGCCAAGAAATAAAATTTGATTGCCTGACTTCACATCTTTGAGATGAAAATACAAACCTTCAAAAAAAGGAGACAGACACTTCAAAAAAGAAAAATCATCTAGTTTCAAAATATGAGATTCGCCATGTCCGTGCAATTGACAAAGTATACTTAAATCTTCATCCCAACAAATTCCTTTGTCTATTTTGTGTCCCTCTGCAAATAACTCCCACTTCTCATTATCATGAATTCTCCTTGCTGAAATAGCACATTCCAATTCAAAAACATCCACTATGCCTTCACAAACCAAGGCGAAAAAACGATCCAAACTGGGAACATTTAAAAGCATCGCATTGTAGCGCTGCATTCTTTTGTAAAGCTCCAATTCTTGATCTAGACGATCTCGGGTATTTATAAGCGCTTGCTCAGTGGCTGAAAATCTAGTTACGCGCAACTGAAGGTCGCGATACAACTTCAATAACTCCTCATGTTCCAGCCCTTCAATACCCATTATCTCCTATCGATATAAAACGTACAATGCCGTTGTGTAGTTGTGGTAAGTATTTTCTCCTCCCAAACGAGCTATTTCTCCAAATCCATACATGCCAAGCCAAGGTGGGCACTCACCATTTCTATAAAACGGATATTGCATTTTACTGACCAATTCATCTTTGATGATTCTATTGAATAAAAATCTTCCACGTGCCAGACAATCCGCATGGAAAACAGCAACCGGTGTCTTACCAATCATGCGCTCATTCATTTGCTTAACCATGTTGTCCATCTCCGTAAAAATCAATTCCTCATCTCGCGTGGTTAACCAAAGTTCCGTTCCTTCTTGGATATCGGTCGCATAATACATATCGTCTCCAACGTGACTTGTTACCACACGAAGAATATGCTCATTTCCGTATTCCTTAGCTAATTCAGGACTTAACTTCTCACCCAATGCACCAACAGGAATGGAGTCGCCGCAGTGCGGATTAGAAGAATCAATGCCCAATCTTTGGCAATACTCTGACCAAGCTGGCTTACCATTAAATTCATGAATAATGTGTCCTGTAGCTTTGGTAACGAGCAAAGGCTCGCCAATTGCAACAAAGCCGTGCGTAGCTTGTGTCTCCACAGACAACGAGGGGTCCGAAAATCCAACCATATAAGCGGCATGTTCGAAAACCTGGTCATCAATCCCTTGGTAGGATACTACCCCGCGCATATTATCGGAAGATGTAGCACCGAAAATGGTTACTTCTTTACCAAATACTTCTTCAATGGCTCTGATACATCCATTGTTGTCAATGTCAATCCCGGAGGCCAACAAATAAATCATATTCACGTTGGCGTCTTTTGACTTCATTGACAATGCCATTTCCTTGGTCTTCAAATATGCATTGGATCCATAAATACCATCTGTGGATTCAACGACGAATTCGTTTCCCTTGATTCCCATAACGGCGATATCCTTCATGGATTCACTCACCCCTTCCTTACCAACAACCCCACAACAAGAAGCGGCCAACACCCTGGCGTTGGGACACATCCTCTTGGCTTCATCTAAGAGCACTTTATAGTCATGACCAATAGAGGCATGAAAAATCAATAAATCGGCATTCGAAAAATCATTGCCCATGGCACTTTCCAATACCTCTTGGACTGCACGCTGCGTATTTACGATACGACCACTGGCTGAATAAAAAGACAACATAAAATTAGAGTTTAAGGTGTCTTCAATGTTACGAATAAATAGTTAAACAGTTGGTGACCTCTGTCATATTTCACGCTTCCTTATCACATGGATAACAGAACTCCACCAGTGCTCAACGCGCTCCCAATAGTTGATTAAGACAAAGAACCAGGAAATAATAAATAAGGAAATCATCCACGATTGCAATGGTGATAAATACTCTTTGTAATGTTCCAATGGCAGTCCTACTCCAAGTAATCCTTCATAGATAATGATTACATGAATGATGTAAATCGGAAAGGTATTTTGGCCCATTTTAAGAAATAAACTCTTAGGGATTTCTACAAGCCGATTGATAATCACCAATATCCCCAAAAGACATAGCACCATGCTTAGTCCTATAAGAGAATCCTTGTTGGCCATTTGATGCATGGACGTTTGCCACCCCAAATCTATCAACTTCAAGTCAATTGCCTCTAGCATAAAATAGACATCTCGCTTGAGCACATATCCCAATGCAAACAATGTAAATCCGAAAGTAAAACTGAGCACATGACGTTGATTCAACCGAATAAAATGTCCCAAGGCGCCTCCAAGCAATGCATAGCCCGAGAACCTAACAAAACTAAACTCAGAATACATTCCGAAGAACATATTCTGGATAATACGGGGAGCATCTGATGGCCAATAATGCAAGTGCTCTATTGCTCCAGAAGCCAAGAGCGATTTTTGGCTTCTTACGTAAGTTTCTAAAATTCCGTTGCATCCAAAAACAACAGCACTGCCCAAAAAAGCAATGACATAAAACGGAATCCGAGAAAATTTAGCAATGAAAAAAGCACCGATCAGCAATAACAACGCAACGGCAATGGATTGCAACACGTGAAAGGCCATGAACCAATCCGTGTTGAAGCTGCTTCCCTCCCATTGACAGATGATAAAGTTCTTAAAATGAAATTGCAACAAATAGCCCCACGCCAATAATTCAAATACTCTCTTTAATCCTTTCTTAACCCGAGGGTGTTTCCAAAGAGGAACCGATTCAATGGGCTGGGTTAGTAAATAAGCGAATACCAATCCGGAAATTGTAAAAAACAAAGGAGACGTATATCCATGCAATTGACGCCACAACTGATAAAAAGAAGAATTCTCTGCCCTGTATTGTGAGGAGAGGAGCTCGCCTGTAATGTGACCTTCCAACATCATAAATATGGCAATGGAACGGGCCAAGTCGATGAACGCCAAACGTCCACCTGATTTCTTTGATTGCAAACTCAACTCCTTCTGCGACATGCTTATCGCGAAGTTACGCGCAATATCGGATATTGATATCTCAAGTATTCAAATTCAGGATAGCGGGTCAAGGAAAACATGCTCTCTGGCTCCAAGGCCATTATCCATCTTAATCCATTAATTGTCTGTGTGGAAACATAAATGTAATCCTTGGTGGTGGGGCTTTTCATTTCCATCCATTCAGGTTTCCATGATGGCACATGCATCCCTTCTAATGTTTGAGTTTGCCACTCCGGCATGGCAACGATGCACTGTATCATAGTGCCCTCAGGATTGCCTTTCTCATTTTTATTTGTTCCATTTGAAAATGGGAATATGCCCGCCTCATGCGCTTGAACCCAATTGACAAGACGTTCATCTTTTTTTGAAATCCAATATCCCAGAGGAGGCTCTATCGATTTGACGGTATTTACCTCTGACAAATACAATGAACCCAAATCCAAAATAGTATCTCGATTGGATTTGATGCTCCAGTAACTCATTTTCAACGATTGCTCATTCTCATTGGCCTTTGGAAGAAAATGATCCATCTGTATAGACACAGATGACATGGGATTAAATACTGCATTGTCTCTATTCAATTGAACAAGCTTTTTAATACTGTCCTTTTTTAATTGACATCCTTCTACCAATGACACCAGGCATTTGTATTGGGCCTGTGTTCTATAGAAAATACTATCATTTCTATTCTTACCGTTAAGTCCTTCCACAATAAAACTCAAACTTCTTCCCATCGCTCCAACTCCCTGTCTTGCATCATCTATATCTACAGTACTTCTTCTTACATTCTTCCCTGTGTGGCCTGAACCAATCAAATATTCAGAAAAGGATACTTTACTTTTTGCCATGATTTGCGCTACATGTGGAAGTATAAACTCATGCGCCATTGCATCCAATTCTTTATCTTTCAAATTGATATTGGTGACACAACCCACTTGCTGTTGAATTCTCTTTTCAAATGGCTGTGCATTATCTGACGATTCAAATGGATATTCATGCATATCAATGAAAACATCCGGCATGTATCGGTTGTACATGTAATGCACATATCTCGTTTCAGGTTGAGAAAGAATCAAATGATCACGATTCAAGTCTGCTCCATTATTCTTCTTTCGCAATTTACTCTCATGCCCTTCCGCATTTACCATTGGAACGATGATCCACTCTACACTATCTGTCCATGTAGGTAACTCACCATTTAGCAATTGACTGATTAACAAATTACATGCTTCCATCCCAGATGGTTCATCACCATGTTGCTCCGCAATAATCATCACCGATAGCGGATTATCCTGAACTGCAGGAATAACAACAACAGGCATATCCACTTCCTTGCTCCCTCTGTATAGGCGCATTTCAACGGTGTAAATGTCCGCCAACTTCAACAACCATCTATTCAGTTCATTGCTCGAAGTCCATGCCTTGTAATCTTTCGACACAACAGGCGGATTGGATGATTGCCCTTGCATTTGAATAAATACAAAGGATACAATAACGATGGAAATAATTGTTTTCATAGAAATTCGGTTATTCGAATGTAGCTCGTATTTGTACCTTTGGCCAACTGACATTGGTTATTCTTTTCACCACGGTAATGTTAGTGGAAATTAAATTAACGCATGAAGAATTTGCATTTTGCCCAACTTATTTCAGCTCCACAAAATTTGGTTTGGGAGATGATGTGGTCAAAAAAAACATTCGGAATTTGGATGCGTCCAATGGGAGACGGACATTACTACGAACCTACACTTTTTCAGGGCGGCTATATTAGGTGGCTTACTCCGAGTGGCGATGGTATGTTTGGAAAGGTATTGGAGTTAATTCCCAATGAAAAAATCACATTTGAACATCACGGTTGGATTTCAAATGGCATTGATAGTCAAGAAGACACTTTTAATTCGCTGGAAAAATACACTTTATCTGCAAGTAGTGATGGAACGATGGTTACCATCGATGTCGAAACTTTTCCTGAATACGAAAAGCTCATGATGGAAAAGTATCCCCTTGTTCTTGCTGAACTCAATAAGATTGCAGCAGCAGCATTTTTGTCTCAAAATGAAAACCATTGAATTTTCTGATTCTGATTTCCCTACATTCGTTTTCTTAGAAATTTCTTATGAAATCAAATCAAATTCCATTTAGAATTCAATCGTTGGAAGATTACCAACGATCATACGATTGTAGCGTTCAAGATCCGGAAGGATTTTGGACCGACATTGCCCAATCCTTTCACTGGAGGGAAAAATGGGACAAAACTTTGGAATGGGAATTCAATAGCCCATCGGTGAAATGGTTTCTCAATGGCGAACTCAATATCACTGAAAATTGTTTGGACCGTCACATCGCTGAGAAAGGCAATCAAACTGCTCTGATATGGGAGCCGAATGACCCCTCTGAAGCCAGCCTGCACTTCACCTACATACAACTTTTGGCCGAAGTAAATAGAATGGCCAATGTTTTAAAAAGCATCGGCGTTCAGAAAGGAGATCGTGTTTGCATCTATTTGCCCATGATACCTGAATTGGCATTTGCCACATTGGCTTGTGCTCGAATAGGTGCAATACATTCCGTAGTTTTTGCAGGCTTTAGTTCAAACGCTGTAGCAGATCGTATCAACGATGCCAATTGCGCTTTTGTTATTACATCAGATGGTCTTAATCGCGGAGCAAAACAAATCCCTGTAAAAGCGGTCGTTGACGAAGCCTTACAAGATTGTCCTGGCGTACAAAAAGTTTTGGTCGTCAACCGATTGAATTGGCCCATTCAAATGCATCAAGAACGAGACATTTGGTACCATGAAGCAGTTGCTCATGTTGGTGATCAATGTGATGCTACGTCAATGGAGAGTGAAGATGAAATGTTCATTCTATACACCAGTGGTAGCACAGGTAAACCCAAAGGTGTAGTTCACACTTGTGGCGGTTACATGGTATATGCAGGATACACTTTTGCCAATGTATTTCAATACAACCCCGGTGATGTTTTCTGGTGCACCGCAGACATTGGTTGGGTCACTGGACACAGTTATATCTTATACGGCCCATTGTTAAATGGCGCAACAACTGTTATGTTTGAGGGCATCCCAACATTTCCTGATGCAGGTAGATTCTGGCAAGTGATTGACAAGCATAGCGTCAATATTTTTTACACAGCACCAACCGCTATTCGATCTTTGATGGCCAGTGGTGTGGATCACGTTTTGTCATACAATTTACACTCATTGAAACTTCTTGGTTCTGTTGGTGAACCCATTAACGAAGAAGCTTGGCATTGGTACCATACCCATATTGGAAAAGGCAATTGTCCCATCGTGGATACCTATTGGCAAACAGAAACAGGAGGAATTATGGTATCAGGAATGGGTGGAATTCATCCGCAAAGGCCTTCTTACGCCGGTTTCCCAATACCGGGCATACAACTGATGTTGGTTGATGCCGAAGGAAAAGAAATAACAGGAGATGGTGTTGAAGGTAATCTTTGTGTCAAATTCCCGTGGCCTTCTATTCTGCGCACAACCTATGGCGATCACGAAAGATGCCGAATCAATTACTTTGCTACATACAACAACTTGTATTTTACTGGAGATGGCGCTCGTCGTGAAGAAGATGGCATGTACCGACTATTGGGTCGTGTAGATGATGTTATCAATGTGAGTGGACATCGATTTGGAACTGCTGAAATTGAAGATGCCATCAATCAATGCAAAAAAGTAATTGAAAGTGCGGTGGTCGGCTATCCTCATGACATCAAGGGACAGGGTATATATGCCTATGTAATACTAGAAAATTATGAAAACGCCCATGATCAAACACGCGATGAGATAATCGAAAGCGTGGTAGAACATATCGGGAAAATAGCAAAACCAGATAAAATTCAATTCGTAAGTGGCCTACCAAAAACGAGATCTGGAAAAATCATGAGACGAATTCTACGCAAGGTAGCTGAAGGCGAAATACATGCATTGGGAGATACCACTACATTGCTTGATCCCACTGTCGTTGATGAAATTATTTCAACCCGACTTTAAATAAAAAAACCGCCACTAGGCGGTTTCTTTTTTTATTGAATAATGATGAATTCTGTTCGTCTATTCTTTGACCTATTGGTATCCGAATCATTGGGAACTTGGGGTTGCGTCTCTCCGTATCCTTTGGCTACTACACGATTTTCAGCGACACCTGACTTCACCAAGTATGACTTAACTGATTCCGCGCGCTTTTGAGAAAGTGACATATTAAGGGCATCGTCTCCTACATCATCTGTATGACCTCCAACTTCAATCTTACGCTCTGGATTTTTGTTCAATAAATCAACCAACTTGTTCAATTCAGCATAACTCTCTTTTTTCAAAACATCGCTATTGGTATCAAAGAATACATTCTTCATTCCATTGGTCGTGGTGTTAGCGATAGAAATTTTTGTTCCTACTTTCAATTTTTGAAGCGGCACCAAAAGGCGCACAGGTTTGGTTTGAATTTCATTCGTCAAGGTAAAACGATCTGAATAAAACAGGTAACCATCTTTGGAAACATTCATTACATAATCTTTGCCAGGAGGCAAACACAACAGAAATTCTCCATTGCCCGCATTGGAATAAGTATTGGCTACAACTTTACCTGTTTCCATATCGATCAACTCCAGTTTGGCTTCTAACTTTTTGTAACTCACTTTGTCAGAAACAACTCCTTCTACATAGGACACGCGCATTGGGCGGGCAAATTCAGGAAGTTTAAATTGATAAAGATCTAGTCCGCCCATACCCCCGGGACGCTCTGAAGCGAACAGTGCGTATTGTCCTTCTGTCGTAACATGAAAAGAATTCTCATCCTTGGACGTATTGATGGGATAACCCAAGTTGATTGGTTTGCCCCATTCTCCGTTTACATCACGTCGGCTCATGAAAATATCCATCCCTCCCATGCCAGGATGCCCATTGGAACTAAAATACAATGTGCTACCATCGGGATGAATCATAACACTCTCTTCTTGAAAATCCGTATTGACCATGCCTCTGACCTTTTCAGGCTTACTCCACTCCCCGGTGTCACGCAAATAGGAATAATAAATATCTTGAGATTGGACCCCTTGATAAGTGGTTTTCCCTCGTACAAAATACATGGTCTTTCCATCGGCTGAATAGGATGGTTGCGATTCCCATGCGCCCGAGTTAATCAGGTTCCCCATATTCTTTCCAGGTTCCCAATCGTTTC
>JACCDG010418845.1_pt1 | contig 19798 bp, 25 predicted proteins | sample 7442471 | NCBI WGS metagenome assembly JACCDG01 (sample SAMN15323444, study PRJNA562643) | freshwater metagenome | isolation source: river surface water | place: USA:Blue River Watershed | collected 2017-08-17 | reverse complement strand
TACAAGAGAACATAAATAGATGTTCTCCAGATGGAATGAAAATAGTGGCAAACATCCCTACTAAAAATGGTCATCACATAATATCTTTACCATTCGATCTGAGACAATTTAAATTTACAGATATTGATATACATAAAAATAATCCAACTATTCTTTACATACCTTAAAAAATTCAATCAAACTTAATTAAAAAAATTATAGAAATGATTTCAAAAACAATTACAACAGTATTGGTTTTGCTTGGAATAATTTTCCTTTCAGCATTAACCTTCAATCACATCAGCCCATGGCTTGGAGTTGGTGTTGCAATATTGGCAATTTATTTGGCTGGAAAAAGACTTGATAACGAATTAAAAAAAAATAAATAATGAAAAACAAAAAACTATCTTACTTTATTGTAACAATTGGAATTATTGTTGCAATTACATCATTAACATCTTGTGAAAGGGTTGCACCTAATTTTGCTGGAGTCTTAATGGAGAACTACGGAAAAAATGGTAAATCAGATTATTCTCGACAACAAGGAAGAGTTAATATGATGGCACCGGGAACTGAATTATTCCAAGTTCCTCTTTATGAACAAAGGGCAGATTTTGAAGATCGGGTTCTTCATTTAAAAGCTGCAGACAATACAGAGTTTACAGCAAAACCATTATATTCATACAAAGCAATTGATAACAGAGTTGTTGATCTTGTATTTCAAAATGCTCGTTTAGGAAGTGGAGATAACTTTATGACTGCATTGGAAGATAATGTTCTTGAACCCCACATTTACGATCTTATCAAAGAAGAATCACGAAAATACGTTACTGATAGTCTTATGGCATCTGGTGGATCACTGAAATTCGAGCAGGTTGTTCAAGATTTGGTAAAAAAATCTTTTGAATCTAAAGGTCTTGAGCTTTTAACTTTCAGTGCTAACTTGGATTTCTCCGACAAGGTTAAGCAAAAGATTGATACAAGAAATGAAGTGAACACCAACGTATCAGTATTGGATCAACAAATTATCGAGCAAAAGAAAAAGAATGAACTGGCTCGTTTGCAAACTGAATATAATAAGATTATTTCAGAAGGTTTAACAGACCAAATTCTTACAAAACAATTTATCGATAAATGGGATGGTAAAACTGCACTATACGGTAGTCAGGTTCCAGTAACATTAATGAAAGCAATAAAATAAAAATACTCCAATTGTTTATATTTGTTGTTATATGACGTTTTAAAATTCAAAACAATGGAACCTATAAAAAAAATAATGGAACCTATAAAAGTAATTGGAACAGCTTCTGAAATGTCAAATTTGGTTGGCATGTATGCCTTTCTAATAGAAGAAGATAAAATAAAATCAAGAATTTTTATCACCGGAAAAGCCGACAATGCATATTTTATTTGTCAGGTTATCTCTCCTTTGACTGGCGAACCAAACATAGCAAAGTTATTGAAACTTGAACAGTTAAAGGATTGGATTATCATTCCAAAACAAGATTTAGCAAATGAAATTCTTGCTGATTATTATAAAAATGGTTGGCGTTATGTCGTGCCTTTTTAAATGTCATATAATGGTTGATAATATGTGTTATTTTTAATGACACATATTATTTGTCATATTTAGTTTTTATTTTGATTAAAGAAAAAAGAAAAACAAAAAATAAAGAAATGAAATTCAAAAACCCTTATCTCATTCAGAGATTAAAAAAACCTTATAAGCCATCTTCGGAAGAAAGTGAAAAAGCTACACTCCTAAAAAAAGTTGCTAATGCATTTTCATTCGGTGGAGGTCTTGTAAACGGAGGACTATCAAAGGAAGCAATGGAATTGGTCAGCAAGATTTGGAGATATGATTATATGGGTGCTGCAGAATTTGAATGGGGTGCAGTTCCTGAATCACTTCATAGAATGGTCAAAAACCATAAAATGCTTGTCACAGGCAAAATAAAAGTCATAGCCCAAGCTAGTGATTGGTCTAGTCGACCAGTAGAAAAAATAAAAAAAGATGGTCTAGTTTATTATGTATGCTACGACTTGCATCAAAAAGATGTAGAAGAGTGGATACCAAAATTTGCTGATGACATTAAACACGATTTCCGAACCAAAGAAAGTGTAAACCTAGCTCAAAATATTATAGGTTCTGAATATCATAAGGATATGGTTGGCTGGCATGATATTAATAATGATTACTTGTTTTTTACAGACCCAGAAATGTATCATGGCTTTTGTGAATTGTTTGAAGTAGAAACTATTGAAAAAAATGTAACAGAAAACAAATAAACCAAAAACAAAAAAATGAAAACTTCTTTGAGAATCAAAAAAACAGAAATTAACTTGAACAAAACCGAGTTCAAATCTACAGTAACCAATTTGAATAATATTTTCATAGGCTCTATGATTATAGCAGTAGTATTATTTTCAATTTGGATGTGGAAAGTTTTTAGTTTTTGGTTATTCGTAATACCAGTTTCTTATATTCTACTTTGTTATGTTGGGAGATTTATAAAAGAGAATTATTTTCAAAATATAAAAGAACTACAGCAGTAATAAATTTGTAAAATTAAAAGTTATTTAATATATTTATAATTAAGGATCGGTGTGGCTGAATTGGTAGGCTCTCACCATTGGCAATGGGGTCTCTTATACTTGTCCAGAGATTCCCCCCTAATGGAAGATGAAAATTCCAGTATCATAACAAGTGTTGGTATGCGGGTTCGAATCCCGTCCCGATCCCAAATAAAAAAAATAAAAACATGGGAAGATATTATTCAGGTGATATTGAAGGTAAATTTTGGTTTGCTGTTCAATCTAGCGATGATGCTGATTATTTTGGTTATGAAGGAGAACCAGTTTATGACAATGATCCTCCAGAAGAAGATGAAGAACCATATGCCTTAGCTTATAGTTTTAATGAAGATTATTTAGAAGATATATATGAAGGAATAAAATGTTGCTTAGAAACACTTGGGGAATACAAAGAAAAATTTGATGTTTTTTTTGAAAATAATCCAAGTTATAGTGATGAAAAACTATCTGAACAAACAGGTTGCAGTTTAGATATTGTAAAAACAATGCTCGAAAATTATGCTAGATTGGAACTTGGTTTGAAAATAAAAAAATGTGTCGAAGAAACTGGTTCATGTTGCTTTGACGCTGAATTATAAAAAACCGGCTCATGGTTAAACCCACCGGGGATTAGGCTCCAACGAAGTCCATCCTTTGAGCAAGTGATTACGATAGGTCTGCTTCTTTAATGACTGATAACGTGTATAAGTCCGAGCATAAAACACGACGATAGCTTTCGTAATAATACTGCCAATTGTAGATTCTTGTATGGAATAAGTAGATGACCTTCTGAATTTAAAAATAAGTGCTATGAGTCCGGTTTCTTTTGAATTAGAAAAAAATTTTATTTTGGATTACTTAAAGCAATTCAAAAAAAAACAAGGTTTATACATTATAAAACCTAAAAATACTGATATACTTATAAGCATTTGTAACAAATTAGATTATAAATATTCCAGTGAAATTGCATATATAGGTCTAGCTAAATTAAATAAAAATAGCGATCTATATAATAGAGCGAAACAAGAAATGGGTTGGGCTAATTTTGAAGCTGCAACTTTCGTAAAGAAAATAGGAAGTTATTTAGATTTTGATACTTCTGATAAGTATAATAAAATTATTAGAGATCAAACTAAAAACTTCATTTGTTCAAATTTCAATATTGAATGTATTGTTTTTGACAATTCGGAAGATTTAAATAAAAGAGAAACAGAATACATATCACTGTACAAACCATGTTTAAATGTAAAAAAAGTTAAGCAAAATGGGAAAATTAGAATCTGAAGATTTCTTCTTTGTGAGAAGTAAAAATGGTGATGTTGTAATATCAAGAGTAGACCATATAAAGAAAAGAATATTTGTTGATCTAAAGAATCATGTAAATATTGAAGTTGATGTTATAGTATCAACTGATGGCCAAGAATATGACGAAATGAATGATGGCCCTATTTTAAAAGTAAAAGAATTCAGAGATGTTATTTCTGATGAAAAAATTCTTTTATTTATGAAAGAACAAAAAATTACAGATACAAAAAATCAGCAAATTAAAACCCCTGAAGAAATCGAACAAGAAGAGCAAAATAAGTTGATTCAAAAGCTACTTAACTTGAATAAGTCGAATTAAATTTTATATAAAAAATTATTTTAAAGAGAGCATTATGTAATGCTCTTTTTTTTATATTAACTTTTTGTTAACATTCCGATAATAAATCATTATGTTTTTTTTTCAAGAATTTTGATTGATAATTATTGAAAAAATTAAAAAACATGAAACAAAAATTTATTTTATTAACAGCACTTTTATTTCTTTTTATAACATCATGCAAAAAAGATGAAATAAAAGACTTAGAACAAAAAACTTATTTAATAACAGAAGTAAACATTAATGGTGATACATTCAATAAAATTGAAGGAACCATAAATGATAATTTATCTCTAACATCAAACAAGAAATGGTTACTGTCTGGTGGTGTTTTTGTTGAGAAAGGATTCAACTTAACAATATTAGATGGACAAACAATTTATGCAGATCCATCGGTCACAACTTTCTTATCTGTTAAACAAGGTGCAAAAATTATAGCTGAAGGAAGTAGTTCTAATCCAATTATTTTCACTCCTTTAAAAAATAATCCAACTTTTGGAGATTGGGGAGGAATTATAATAAATGGATATGCAACTTTAAATACAGGATTAACTGCAGAGGGTGAAGGTGGTACAGGTATTTATGGAGGAACTAATGATAATGATAATTCGGGAATTATAAAATATGTAAGAGTTGAATTTGCAGGTAAAATACTTGGAACGGATAATGAATTAAATGGTTTCTCTTTTAATGGTGTAGGTTCCGGTACAATTGTAGAATACATTCAGGCATATAAAGGCTCTGACGATGGAATTGAATTTTTTGGAGGAACAGTAAATGTTAGATGTGCGGTTTCTACTGAAAACCAAGATGATTCTTTTGATTGGACTCACGGCTGGAGAGGCAAAGGACAATACTGGTATGCTCAACAAGGTTCAAATGGTGGAGATAGAGGTATAGAAGCAGATAATAATGCAGATGATAATTCTTTAGAACCATTTTCAAATCCAATAATTTCAAACATAACATTAAATGGAGTTAACGATGGTGATGGTATCAATGAAGGAATAAGACTAAGAGCTGGAACAAAAGGTAAAATATATTATGCATTAGTAACAGGATTTCCAAGTGCAGGAATAAAAGTTGTAGATCAAATTACAATCAACAACTTAAATAACAATGAACTTTTTGTGGCTAATTCAAATGTTTATGGAAATGGATTGAATTTTTCTAACTGCCCATCATTTGATGGACTTTCATCAACATTAAACGATTCTTGGTTTATAAATGATACTATTATTGGTTCTGGAAATAATTGGATGATAGGTTGGACTAGATAAGAAAATGAAAAAAATATTATTAATTTTTGCTATAATTTTTAGTTTTAGTAAAGCATACGGAAATACATTAAAAGGAAAGGTAATGGATGAAAATAACAATCCATTACCTTTTGTTTCTATAATTATAGAAAAAACAACAAAAGGAACTCAATCTGATTTAGATGGTAATTTTATTTTAAGTTTACCAGATAGTTTTGTCAGTGTGTTATTTTTTAGTGTTGGATTTGAAGAAAACAAAATACTAACAAATGGAGGAGAAATTAAAGTAGTATTAAAATCAAAAGTTTTAAATATTAATGAAATTGAAATATCTACAAGAAGAACTAATTCTTCAGAAAATATTCTTTTGTTGGAACGAAAAAATTCTAGCACGATAGAATCTAATATTGGATCAGCAGAACTTTCAAAGAAAGGAATATCAAATATTGAAGATGGTTTAAAAAAGATAGTTGGTATAACTTTTCAAAACAATAGAATAAACTTTAGGGGTTTAGATGATAGATATAATCAAATAACTTTAAATGGAATTCCTATACCTTCCAATAATTCTGATAAAAAAAATATAGATCTCAACTTATTACCAGTTGGAATATCAGATAATATATCGGTGAAAAAAAGTTATTCATCTGATCAGTGGAGTAATTTAGCAGCATCTCAAATAGATATAAATTCATTAGACACATATGATAGAAAAAGTATTTCTTTGAGATCTGGATTTAATACCAATACACCAAATCTAAACTCAGGGATAAATATACAATTTGGAAAAACTAATTTAAAAAAATTTGGGTTTTTAATCAATTTAAACTTAGTAAATGAAAATCAAAATACAAAAGGCTTAATTAGATTAATAAATAAACAAGGAGATAAATTCTTAGATTATGAATTCAAAGAACATTTTAGAAGTACAACTCCATCTGGTTTATTTATATTAAATTATGATAATAAGAATTTTTCATTATCTAACAATTTTATTTTTGTAAATCAAAATACAGAAAGTTATAGAGAAACTTTTGGAAATCATTTTGATTATTCAAGTCAATTATACACGACTAGATTGACACCAATAAAAAATAATTTAATAAACAATCAAATTTCTGCATCATACAAACTAAATAAATGGGAATTTAAAGGTGTATTAAATTATTCCAAAACAAGTAGTGGTGAAATAAATAGGAGGCAATTTGTTTACTTATATGACGGCAATTATCAATTCAACAATATAGACAAATTAGATAATCATATATTTTCAAACAATAGTAATGAGGATAGATTTAATGCTGGATTAAATGTATTTTTTAAAAATAAAAATACTATACAAAAATTTGGTTTATTTTATTTGAATTCGAACAATTACTTTAATTATAATCAAACTTATTTTGATTTAGAAAATATAAATAACAATTATCAGAATATAGATCCAAACAATCCAAATTATTATTTATCAAATGCTAGTTATACAGAACTTATAATAAATGATCCCGCTTCAAAAGTTTATAATACAAATCAAATAAGTGGATTATTTTATAAAATAGACAACAGTTTTAGTAAAATAAATTTAAGCTCTGGCTTCAGGATTGAAAATGTTTATCAACTTACTACTTATAGAGATCAAACATCTCCTTTGTTTGAGAGAAATAATTTAATACAAAATTTAGACTTTCTTCCATTCTTAAATTTTAAATTTAACGTAAATGAAAAACTAAGTATTAAATCAAATGTTTCAAAAACAACTATCAGACCTAGATTTAGAGAATTAGTTCCATTTCTATATACAGAAATATTCGCCGGATCAAAAATTCAAGGCAATCCAAATTTATTAAATTCTCAAATTTATAATGTAGACTTAGGAATAGAATTTTTTCCTAAAAATAATGAAATTATGTCTGCTTCTTTATTTTATAAAAGAATTAATAATCCTATAGAAAAAGTTAATATTGCAACAGCCAGTGGAAGATTAGAAACATTTCAAAACAGTGAAGCTTCAGATGTTATGGGTATTGAACTAGAGTTAAAAAAGAAATTAGGTAAATTTAGTTTAGACTTTAATACTTCTTTATTAAAATCAAAAATTTTAATTTCAAACGATTTGAATTCTACAGTTGTGGTAACAAACTTAAAAAGAGAATTACAAGGTTCAACACCAATACTTGCGAATTTTGATTTATTTTATGAAATAAATAAAGATAACAATTTTGGTTTTACTTATAATTTCATAGGTAGCAAATTAGTATCGGTAGGAATTTTTGGATTAGGGGATATATATCAAAGACCACAAAGTTTCTTAAATTTTGTCTACAACAAAAAAATAAAGAAAGCCGATCTTTCGTTGAGAATTAATAACATTTTAAACACACCCTTTGAATTTACACAATCATATGATTATGGTGTTGAAACAGTCAATTTTTATGAATTAGGGCAAGATTTTTCTGTTAATTTAAGATTTAATTTATAAATTTGTAAATTAATTTCATAAAAGAATGAAAAATTATTACAAATTAAATATCCCAGAAAAGTCAGCTTGGGATAAAAAATCATACGATCCTATAAAATGGTTGTATCATTTAAGGGAAGAACAACCTAGTTGGTTAGAGAATTATTTTTTTGATCCTTATTTCTCAATAAAAAATTCTATCAAAGAGTTTTTTAGATTCATAGTTAAAATGTTCAGATGGACTCCAATTATTTGGAAAGATAGAGACTATGATGATTATTTTATTTTTGAAATTTTGAAGCAAAAAATTCTTCAGCAGAGAAATTACTTGGTAGAAAACAATCGCCATACCAACATTGATAAAGACAATTTTTGGATGACAGTTTGTTTAAATTTAATAGAAAGAATTCAAGATAACTATTATGAAACTGAATATTTTGAATATTTTGACTCTGATATAATTTTTACCGAAGTAGAAAATTATAAAAATTATGAAGAATCTGGCAAGCTTTATGAAATGAATCAGAATTATAAAGTTGATAATATGATTGATTACATAAACAAATATCCTCTTGACAGGGAAAAAGCAATTGTTTTATTAAAAAATAATAGAAAACAGGAAAACTTCAATTATATTGAAAACCAAGAAGATAGACACACTCTTTGTGTCTTTATGTCTTCATTTAGACATAAAAAAGCTATAAATTTATTGTTTAAGGTTTTATCTAATAAAATTGAGCACTGGTGGGACTGAATTATTCATAAAAAAAATAAACATCATATATTTATGATTTAGAAGAATTATATAATATAATGCCGTTTATACAACCTGAACCATTTACATTTTTAAATATAAAACTTACCGATCATGGTAGGAGAGCTGCATCTCAAGGTACAATAAACTTTGGAAAAGTAATTGTAAGTGATAGGGAAATTGATTATTCTATTGATAGAAACGGAACTTATAATATATTTAACAATAAAATTTTAGATATATCTGAATATTACCCAGATGTAAATCCCTTTGATTTTGATGCTGGAGTCAATACAAATGCACCTACGATTTTAAAAGATGATGGTTCTATTGCTTTTGCTAAAAATTCTACGTATTCTGTAGGAACGGAAAGAATAACAATAACAGGTTCCAGTTCAAGTACTACTATATCAAGTTTTGTCAAAGGCACTAAAAATTTATCTTATGCAAGTAATACTGCAAATTGGGGAACAAATAAAGTAACTTTTGCAGGGGGTGGTTATACACCAGTTATAGATGATCTTGTTTTTATCCCATGGGTTTCCCCTAGTTTCTCTGGAACATATTCCATATCACCAAGTTTACCAAGTACTCAACCTTGTGTTCTTACAACTTATAAAATTATTTCTGCTGTTACAGCTGGATCTGTTTACTTATTAGATAGACCTATACCAGAATTTGCATCCGGACCAACTGTTCAATGTCAATTCTTTAGAGATAATATGATAGAATCATATTATGGTTCAGGAAAAACATCTGATCCCGGAGTATGGAATATGAATATAGTTAGAACTCATACTGTAATGGGAACAGAAGTTAATACGGCAAATAAAATTTCTGGTTTTACAACATACGGTTCTATTGAATATAATGGTACAAAAAAATATTTTGGTTTTGGAAATGAAACTCCAATTTTTGGTGTAATTCACTACACTAACAAATGGACTGGTAATACTTATGCAGAGCAATTTGTTGAAGGTACTTTTGAATTGAATTTACCGGGAATAATGTGGCATCATAATTATAAAGCTTATTATGATAATAACATGTCAAATGAATTTACTTCTTATAATTCATCTGGTACAACTTGGGGACTTTATCTATCTGATTTTAGTGGAGAAACAAAATATGATTATCTAACAAAGACAACATATAGAGATTTATTAGATGGAAGGGATAGTAAATCAATATCTGTAGGAAGAGTTTATCATAAATTGCAACTTATTATAATTACTGATCAAGAATTACTAACAGCATTAACTTATAAATCAAATAGAAATTATACTCTACCTGATTTTGATGTTAGTTTAAGTGATATGCCAAAAACAGGATTATATCCTATAAGTTATATTTCTGGTTCTACACTTTCTGCATCAACAATTTCTGGATACACAGCTACTGGATTAGTTGATTTAGGTTTTAGTTATTTTGTTACTTACATATGTGAAAATACAGATTACAATGCTGGTGTTAGCATAGGAAATGCACCAGCATTACCATGTGGTTACATAAAAAGAGTACAAGGTTTTAGGGATATTAATGAACAAAAACAATTCTTAAAAATAAGATTTATAAATCCAAATTCATTTCCTTATATGAGAGATGATGCAGAATTATCATCTCCAGTTTATGATACTGGTTGGAATGCCAACACTGTTCAAATTTTAATAAATAGAACACCCAATTTTGATTTTGATAGATTTGATATTGCTGATGCACCAGTTAATGGTTGGAGAAGAATTTCAGATAAAACTTTAGGTGGAAACGGTGTCTATAGAGCTTCTGATTATGGTTTGCAAACAATAGATCCTAAAATGTTAAATTCTTATGAATTTGTTATTTCTGAAGAAGACTTTAATTCAGGATCTACATATACTATAAATTCTGGTATGACTGCAAATCAAAGTTTTTTAAATTTTGGAGATGAGTGTTTTGTTTATGGAACTATAAAAACAGGTGTTGCAGCCACAGTCTATAAAACTATAATTCAAGTTTATTTAGAAGATTCTGAGTTAAATGGTAGTAACAATCCAACATTTGACCCTTTGATTGATACTTCTACATATATAACAGAAATAGCTGTTTTAGACAATGCTGGATTTGTTGTAGCAGCTGGAAAACCAACATATCCAATATTAAAAAATAATGTTAGATGGCTTACTTTGCAGCTAGATATTGATTTTTAATTAAAAAATGTAACTTTTTTTGGTCTTTTTCGTTTAAATTTGTGTAAAAACACATGAAAAAGATAAAATTTATTATTTTTACACTGATTTTAACATTTTGTTTAATCAGTCAAGTAAAAGCACAGGTATGCAATTATTGTTCCTTAGAAGAACTTGAAAGCACACTTAAAGAAAATGATATAGATTACACCATAAAATATAATATTAAATCAGACATAGTATTAATAAACAAACAAAAAAATTTCATTAAAGAATGGCATGTAGAATATAATATATGTTATCTTTATAAAATAATTGTTTTAAATAATAAAAAAGTTAAATCCCTTAAAACACTAATAAGTAAACACTTCAAAAAAATTGATAATAAAAGTTGGGAAAATTTAGATAATATTGTGAGATTAGATTTTAAAGATGGAAATTATAATTTTCTATTCTATCCAAAAGCTCATTACAATAACTTAAACAACAATTATTAAACTTTATAAATGAAAAAACCTAAAAACAAAAAAATGAAAAACAAAATCTTAACACTCATCACAGCTTTGACCATCTCTACTGTATGCTTTGGTCAAACATCAAATCTCGGCTCATTCTCAAAATTAGCCAACAATCAAAACAATCGTGTTATTTACTCGCAAGATTCTTTGTCAAAAATGAATAAATTAGATTTGACAAAAATTTATCTGGATCAGGTTCAATCTTTGAATAACATTCTTCCTTATGCCACATTTAACATAAAAGGACAAGCCTCAGGAGTAAAACAAATTGATATTCCGAAAAGTAAGTACACAAACAACAAACGAACAAAAGTTTCGGAAAAGGCTCAGAATTACAATCAAACTGTCAATGAAAACTTAAATGAAATAATTCCTTATTCTGATAAAAATGAAATTATAAAAGGAATTTTATTTGTTCAAGAAATGATTAATAGGCTAGATCAAGGTCTATAATAAAACCAAAAATAGAATTTTAAAAGGGAAGATTTTCTTCCCTTTTTTTATTTTAAAAATTAATTATATTTGTAAAAAAAAATATTATGAAAGCAACATTAGAATTCGATCTAAATGATCCAGATGATAGAATGTCTCACCTTAGATGCGTGAAGTCTTTAGAAATGGCTTTAGCTCTTTGGGAAATAAGAATGAACTTAAGAAAATATTCTGAAAGAACTGCAGAAGCTAAAGAATTTAATAATGAAGAATCAGATATTTTTAATGGTATTGAAATTGTCTTGGAACGTATACATGAAATTTTTGAAGAAAACAATATAGATGTTGAAGAACTTATAAATTAACAATCATGATCAACGAAATGATTCCGGATTGGCTTTATGATATGGTAAAAAAAGCTAAACCATTAACTCAAGAAGATTTAGATAAATTAAATTCTTTAAAGTATACCAGTGATAATCCAATAAATGTTGGTGACATAATTCTTTTTGGTCTTAACTTAGAAATTATTACTGAAGGTGAAATAAAAATTAATTTAATTAAATTTTCTCCTGATGAAATAGGTGTTTTATATGATAAAGATGATAGTGATGTTGTTTCTAAAATGCCCTCACAAAAATTACCTTATTTAAAAAAACTATAATTATAAAATAAATTAATCTATTTATTTTTGATGTCTGATACAGAGAAAATAAGAAAGGTTATAAGAGAATTGATAAATGAGAACTTTATGACTCCATTTAATCAATTACAAGACACAGAGATGCTTGATTCACTCTCTAATGATAACATTGCTTTCATAGGAACAAATCCTACAGTTTATAATTGGTTTATTACAAATAGAATTCAATTAATTGGAAATCAGATTTGGGTAAAAACTGATGATAGAAAAGTGAAAAAATTTCTAAGAAAAATAATAGGAATACAAAAAAAATAGAACATGAGTTATTCTCGTTGGTCATCTTCTATCTGGTATACATTTTGGTCGGCTCATTCTCCTAATGATATTTTTAAAAAGGATCAAATTTTTGAAATTTGCGATTTTGATGGTTTGGAATTTTCTTATGATGAAATAAAAGAAGATGTTGATTCTTGTTTGGAGAAAGTTAGATTACATTACTCCTTAGAACATGAAATAATAATCAAGCAAAATTATCATGTAGATTCTTTTGGCGATTTAGTTTTTTTTGAAAAAAAAATAAAGAAGAAACCAATCAAATTAAAGGAAAGTCAACTAGAAGAATTGAAAGAATATATGTTAAATTTTATTGAAGATGTTGATAAGGATGATTCTTTGATTTAATCGGTTCTATACATAATGTGTTCTTCGCCATATATGTTAAAATAATAAGCTGCTCCATCATATCCACTAACCCAACTTGCTAAGCAATCATCATAGCAATTTTCAAAATACCTTCTTGCGTCTTCATCCAGATCAATAAAATTTAAATCGCTTATTCTCATACCCATTTCATCTACATAGTATTTTACAGGATTATCCCCACGATAAGATTCTAAAGCATCAATAAACATATTATAGGTTATATCACTCAAATAATCTCCTTCCTCTATTTCTTCTTCAGAATATTCATTGTTCCTATCTTCTAGATCTTTTTTGAAAATTTCATAAACATGTTTCCAATCATCGCCAAATTCGTTTTCAACTTCTCTTGATACATCTATATTTTCTTTTGGAAAAACATTAATCCAAGAATAATCAGATAAAATATAATTAATGAACCATTCATCTTCCATCCCGGAATTTACCATAGAATCAATAGCACCTTCAATTGCATTTTCAACACTTTCCACCCTGTAAGTTTTGTCATCAACAACATATCCGTAATCACCTTCCTCAACATCCTTACAATCAACACCCAATTCACTTGCTATTTTTTCTTGCATTTCATCACAAGGAATATCTAAAGTTTCCCAAAATTCTTCAGGCATAATAAACCTTGCATCTCTAGAAGAAGAAGTTAAGTCTGATTTATCTCTATTTCCTGAACTAATTAATTGAAATTCTTTTAATGCAGATGGATATAAAGTGTTAAATAATCCTTTAAGATTATTCATGAATTCCCTTCTATTTGATACTTCTCTATCATTTACATCTTTAAATTGTTTTGAAGGAACATGAAATTGAATCATCCTGTTTTTGTCTTCAGTTCCTAAAGTATTTTTGTTTAATATTATGTATAATGGTCCTTGATTAGAGTAGTGCTTATACATATCAGGAAACCTAGTACACCATTGTGAAAGACAAGCCAATTCTTTGGAGGCATCGTAAGTGTCTGGTCTGAATACAACATAATTAGAATCTTCATAAATTTTTGTTGCTTGACCTTTAGATTCTAAGTATTCACCTTTTTTTATTAAGTTTTTTTCACCGCTTTCTTCAGTTTTAGCATATTTTGCAACAACGTCATAAAGATCTTGTTGTTTAGAATAAACCAAGTCACCATTTTGCTTATATAACATAGTTGGTATTCCATCAGCTGCAATTTGAGATGATTTTGAATTAAAAATTTTTAAATTTTTCGCAATCGTTTCTAAATCTTCCACAACCCTCGGCACTCTATTTTTTAAAAGTAAAAATATCCAGTTTATATAGCTTTTTTTAAGTATTTGATTTTCTTTTAATGCATTATATATTGAATCTACAACCCCAGCTTTTAATTTTAAATTTGGATAATAAGTATCTTTTATTTTTTGAATTTCTTCTGGTCCTTCCATTAAAAGATCATCAAAAACTTCATTTATTAATATTTCTCTAACTAATTTTCTAATCATGATATTTTTTACTAGAATACCTAAATAAATAGGATTATTTTTTAAGTTTTTCTACTATTTATTCTATATAATAAAAACTGTTTTTAAATGGAAAATAAACTATTAAGTGAAATAGAATTGAAAAAAAACGTTGTTAACTATCTAATTAACAATAAAATTGCTTCTTCTAAGCAAGAAGCTGAAAAAATGTTAGAAGAGGGATTGTGGGATAAAATTAAATCAGGATTATCAAATTTGGCAACATCTGCGAAACATGGTTTGAGTAAATTAGGAACAATAACAGCAGGTGGTAAATATTTTGGTCAAGCTAAAGCAAAAGCTGCTGCACAAACTCAAATTGATGCGGAAATGGGCAAAAGAGGCAATAAAATGATCCGTGATTTAGATAAATCATTAAAATCACAATTTCCGGGCTTTCCAAATGTTAAGGACAAAGAACAGTTTATAGCAGGTGTTCAAGCAATTGGACAAGTTTATGAAAGTATTGTAGCAGCAACTAAATTACCACCAGATTCTAAAGGATATTTAAGTCCTAAAAAAGCCAATAACATAATTAAATCTCTTAGAATGTATGTTCAAAAGACAGTTGATTATGATTTAGCTTCAGTTTATAGGATGTTTAATGAAAATGATGAAAAATTCTATCAAGAAAACCAATATTTATTATTTGAAGCTGCTGTTGCTGCAAAAGGACCATTAACAGGATCAAAAGAAACAGAAACTGAAAAAGTTTATAAAAGCAATAAAGCTCCTTTAACACTTTTGGCCGTTGGTACAGCTTTAGGTGCTTTCAGTTGGTTAGTTAATACAGATTGGTTCAAAAATCTTTTCGCTACCAAATCTCAAGTTCCAGTAACACAATGGATGTCACAAGATACTACAAAAGTACTAGGATCTGTTCAACCCGGAAATGGTTTAACCCAAACAATGAACGCTACTCTTGGTACGAAGTTATCTGCTGCATCTTCTCCAGAAGATCTTATAAAAGGTTTAGAAAAAATTGGTAATGGTAATGCACAGAAAGGAGTTGAACTTTTGACGCAAAAAGGTGGCTTATTTCCTGATTCTGCTGGTGCTAAGGCAGCTTTAACTGATATAGTTAATGATCCAAAAGGTAAAGGTGATACTTTGGGTCAAATATTTCAAGGTAAAATAGCAGGAACTGGAAAAGAAGTTGGAGATGTTTTAGTTACAAAATCAGGTGGTGTGATAGTTGGAGCCATAACTAAAATGGTTCCTAAAATTGCGATGATGACTGTTATTAAAACTGGTGCTGGTTATGCAACTGCTAAAGGTTTAGGTGGAATATTAGGACCTTTAGGAATAGGTTTGGTTGCTGCTGGAGCACTTGTTAAAGGACTTAGATATAAAGGTTTGAAATCTTCAAGGATGAAAACTTTAAAAGATCTTTTGGTAAGCATGAATGATTTAGAAATGCCTAAAAAAGTAAAAACAGATAAAACTCAAGGAGAAGATCAAATTGCTGAACCTAAAAAGGCAAAACAAAGTAAAGTTTCAAAAAAGAAAAAAGGAGAGGTAGAACCAACAACAACTACACCAAGTACAACATTTAATTATACTCAACCCGGATCTCAAAAAACAACGTCTAGTTACACTGTATCTGGAGCAGCTCCGACATTTGGTGATGCATCTGCAACAACAACAAAAGGTACAACACCTTCAAAAGCAAAATCTACTCCTAAAAAGAGTTCAACAGCTACGAAAGGTTCTAAGGTAACGAAGAAAACTCCAACTCGTAAAAAAGCAACAAGTCAAGAGTTGAGCGAATCTTTCAGAATACTATTTAATGAAATGAAAAAAATAATTTAATTTAAAAATAGTTATTTTAATAAATTAAAGCCCCAATAATTTGGGGCTTTTTTTGATTTAATGATTTTTTTTTATAATTTTATTTCATTAATAATTTAAAATAGAAAATGGATAATAGTGTACTAAGGTTACCAAAGGAAAGAAATTTATTTTTTGCTGAACAGGTTGATCAAGGTTCAGTTTCATCATTAACAAAAAAAATAATTGAAATAAATGAAGACGATCAATTTTTGATGAAACAAGCAGAATATTTTGGATTCAAATATGAACCACAACCAATTAAAATATATATTGATTCTTACGGTGGCAGTATTTATCAGTGTATGAGTTTAATTTCAGTGATGGAAAAATCAGAAATTCCAATTCATACAATTTGCATGGGTGCTGCTATGTCTTGTGGTTTTATTATTTTGATTTCTGGTCATAAAAGATTCGCTTATAAATATTCAACTCCATTATATCATCAAGCAAGTAGTATCACAATGGGTACTATAAAACAGATTGAGGAAGACGTAAATGAAACTAAAAGATTACAAAAATTAATTGAGAAAATAACTTTGGAAAAGACAAGAATCACCAAAGAAAAGCTCAAAGAAGTGTATGAAAAGAAAATAGATTGGTTTATGACTGCAGAAGAAGCTTTAAAATTATCTGTTGTTGATGAAATTATGTGATATTTTTATTATTTTTACATTATAATAATTAACAATGTATGAATGGAACCATTTATTTAGGAGATATACATGGAAATTTCAATCAATTAATTGGTTGGATGCATCAAAACAAGGATCGTGAAAATTGTTATTTAGTTCAAGTTGGTGATTTCGGAATTGGATTTAAACCTAAGTTTGAACATCATGAGTTAAAAAATATTAGTAAAAAATTAAAGAATAAAAATCATACAGTATTAGTTATAAGAGGAAATCATGATAATCCAGAATATTTTGATGGAAATCATGATTATGATAATATCAAATTCTTACCTGATTATACTGTGATGAATTTAAATGGTTATAATCATTTATTTATTGGTGGTGCTGTAAGTATTGATAGGAGATTAAGAGAAGAAGGAATAAGTTACTGGAAGAATGAGATTTTTAATTATGATGAAGAGAAATTAAAAAATATAAACGGAATAGATGTTCTTATAACTCATACTTGCATGAGTTTTAATAAACCAACTTTCCTTAATGGTTTGGTTTATTCATTTGCTTCTAAAGATCCAGAACTTATAAAAGAATTGGATCAAGAAAGAGAATTAGTAGATTTAATGTGGAGCAAATTAAATGAAAATGGAAATAAAATAAAACTACATTTGTATGGTCATTTTCATTTTAATAATACAGAATTTATAAATGATACTAAACACATTCTTCTAGATATTGATGAATTCTACGAAGAATACAATTAAAAAAAATATGATAAAATACGCTGATGTTATTGTTGATCTCCAAGCAGGAGACACAGGAAAAGGAAAAGTTGCACATTTCCTATCTTCAAAAGAAGAAGAATACACTCATGTTGTTAGATATAATGGTGGTGGCAATGCCGGTCACACAATCTATCATAAAGGACAAAAAATAGTTACTCATTTTATTCCCATAGGTTTTGCTTATGGTTTAAAAAGCGTTATCGGTCTTGGATGTGTTATTAATGTTGATGATTTATTCAAAGAAATAGAAGATATAGAATCAAAAGGTCTAGAAGTAAGAAAATTTCTTAAAATTGATAAAAGAGCACATATCATAACTAATGAACATGTTTCAGAAGAAAATATTGAAAGTAAAATTGGTACAACCAAAAAAGGTAATGGTCCTGCTTACAGAGATAAATACTCTAGAAAAGGTTTAAGAGCTGGAAATGAACCAAGACTTCAAGAATTTATTATTGATATTCATGAAGAGTTTTATGGAGATAAAGAAGTAAAAATATTATTTGAAGGTGCTCAAGGTTTTGAACTTGATATTGATTGGGGCGATTATCCATATGTAACAAGTTCTCATTGTACAGTTGGTGGTGCCATTTTAAATGGAGTACCTCCTAAATATATAAGAAAAACAGTGGGAATTGCTAAAGCTTATTCTACATATGTTGGAAATAAAAACTTTGAAGGGGATGATCCTGTTTTTCAAAACATAAGAGAATTGGGGAACGAATATGGTGCAACGACTGGAAGACCAAGACAAGTAAATTGGTTAAATTTAGATATAATTAAAACAGCTATTGATATAAATGGTGTAAATCATTTAATTATAAATAAACTTGATGTAATTGAAGAAATTGGTGTTTTTAAATTATACTATAGAGATAAATTAAGAAAATTTGCTAATTGTGATGATTTTTGTTTCTTTATTATCAGTGAGCTACAAAACGAAACCAATAAAATAAAAATAGAATTTAGCAAAAGTCCTTTAACAGTATAAAACATAAAAAAATGACTTGGATAACAGTAAGTGCTGATATTGATATTGATGATTTTTTAAGTTCTTGTCATAAAAGTGACATTAAGTATTTAATTGAATGTCTAGTTGAAGATGGGCACTTAGAAGAAAGTGTATTAAATAAAAATAAAAACCACAACACAGTTTTAGATTTTGATTGGGAACAAAAAATCGAGAAACTAAAAAGTAGTAGACACCATCTTTCTATTGAAGAAGAGAATTTAATAATTAAAATTTCTGACAGATTAGTATGAGTGTAGATATAAATAGCAAAGAAGATTATTCGCCATACTGCCCAATTTGCTCTGCATGTGGCGAAGATGGTTGTTGTTCTGCAATTGCCTGTAGACAAGATCCAAAAGGAGATTATTGTGAAACTTATTTAAAAGAATTAAAACTTTCTTATTCAATTTTAAGAAATTTAGAAGAAATTATTTTCAAAGAAGAAAACGAAGAAAAATATAAGGAATTAAGAGAACATTATGATTATTTTTTCGATTTACACTATGAAAGATATTTTAATACAATAGAAAATAAAGAGGAGAAAAAATGTAATGATTGATTTAATATTTAATTTGAAAATAATATTTTCAATACTTTCAGTTCATTTTATTTCAGATTTTATTTTACAGACTCAGGATCAAGCTGTAAATAAAAGTATCAGTAATAAATATTTGGCTAGACATGTATTTAACTATTCTTTACTTACAACAATATGTTGGGTTTTCCTGTTTCATTGTGTAATTGCAATTCCATTTTATGAAAAAATACCATCTGGTAAAATAAATATAATTCTTGTCTTTTTTGTTACTTTTATTTCTCATTTTATTACAGATTATATTACCAGTAGATGGTCAAAGAAACTTTGGGAAAAAAAATCTACTCATGATTTTTTTGTGGTAATAGGATTTGATCAATTATTGCATTTTGTTCAG
>JACCDG011258537.1_pt1 | contig 19805 bp, 17 predicted proteins | sample 7442471 | NCBI WGS metagenome assembly JACCDG01 (sample SAMN15323444, study PRJNA562643) | freshwater metagenome | isolation source: river surface water | place: USA:Blue River Watershed | collected 2017-08-17 | reverse complement strand
CGGCAATTGCAACACAATCAAAAGTAGAAAAATTACTCGAAAAAGAAGGCCTCAAAAAACGTGATATGGGTCGCGAAGCATTCCTGAAACGTGTAGAACAATATGCTCAAGAATCTCATGACACAATCGTAAATCAATGTAAAACCATGGGAGCAAGTCTCGATTGGTCACGCGAGGCTTTTACGCTGGATGAAAAACGTACGACTGCGGTATATACGGCATTTAAAAAAATGTACGATGATGAATTAATCTATCGTAAATATCGTGTTATCAACTGGGACCCAAAAGGACAAACCGTAATTTCAGATGATGAGATTGTGTATGTAGAACGTGATGCGATGTTATATACATTTAAATATTCAGCAGACTTTCCTATTGCTATATCTACTACCCGACCAGAAACCAAGGTCGGCGATGCGGCAGTTGCAGTACATCCTGATGATGCTCGATATCAACAATACATCGGTCAGACTTTTACGGTGACTGATTTTTGTGGAGTGCCTCTGACTATTAAAATAATTGCCGATGAAGGAGTTGATCCAAGTTTCGGTACAGGAGCTCTGGGTGTTACCCCTGCGCACAGTAAAATAGATTGGGATATGGCTATTAAAAATGATCTCCCAGTAGAGCCTGTTATTAATGAATTTGCAAAAATGACTGCAGGAGATGAGCGAATACTGGGCAAGAAAACTACCGAGGCTCGCGAGATAATCGTACAATGGCTCCGTGATAGTAACCTGATGATCAATGAACAATCAATTAAACAAAATGTAGCAACCGCAGAACGCAGTGAAGCCATCGTGGAACCGTTACCAAAATTGCAATGGTTTATCGATGTAAACAAACCAATATCAGATCGAGATAATAAAACATTGAAACAATTAATGTTGGATGCTGTTCGTACTGGAGATATTAATATTATTCCAGAACGTTTTGAAAAAAATTATTTACACTGGACAGAAAATTTACAAGACTGGTGTATCTCACGACAAATCTGGTATGGGCATCGGATACCAGTTTGGTACCGTAATGATGAACTATATTGTGATAGTACTGCACCTGTTGGAGATGATTGGATTCAAGACGAAGATGTACTGGATACTTGGTTTTCATCTGGATTGTGGACATTTTCTACACTGGGCTGGCCAAATCAAACAGATGATTTAAAAAATTATCACCCGACATCAGTTATTGAAACTGGTTGGGATATTTTGCCATTATGGATTGCTCGTATGATTCTCATGAGTACCTATTTGGTCGGAGCAGTACCGTTTAAAACAGTATATCTCCACGGTATGGTACGTACAGCAGATGGTAAAAAAATGTCTAAATCACTCGGTACTGCTGCGGTAGATCCACTGGATTTAATTGCAAAATATGGTAACGATGCATTACGTATGGCGATGATTATCGGAAATACTCCTGGTAATGATTTAAAATTAGACGAAAATAATATTCGTGGATATGGAAAATTCGCTAATAAAATCTGGAATGCTTCACGATTCGTACTTGAAAATATTGCTGATTTAGATACTACTCTATCCCCTGTATTGGACAATGAAGATCAGCAATCAATGGATGAATTAAACGAATTAGTTACTACTGTTACTCGTGAAATGAATGAATACAAATTCTCTCTCGCTGGTGAAAAATTGTACCATTATTTTTGGCATAGTTTTGCAGATGTAATTATTGAACGCAGTAAAACAAAAATTACTACAGGATCAAATTCAGAAAAACAATCTGCACAATGGGTACTCTACGTTCATCTAACAACACTGATGAAACTCCTTCATCCATTTATGCCGTTTGTTACGGAAACTATTTGGAAACATGTTAATGACACAATGTCAAAAGAGACAACAGAGAAAAAATTGCTTATAATAGAATCATGGCCGGTATCGAACTAACAACAATTTTGTGGGCAATCCTGGGAGGGATCGTGCCCACTTTTTTGTGGTTATGGTTTTGGTTATCAGAAGACTCACATCAAAATCCTGCAGGATTATTAATCCTGTCTTATGCTATTGGAATGATGTCATTATTTATTATTCTCCCGATGAAACTATTCGTAGAATCATTTCCTTTTAAACCTGTTGAGACTCTAATTATCTATGTAGTACTCGAGGAGCTCATAAAACTAACGACTGTTGCGTATATTACCTTTAAATCCAGATTTTTAACCGACCCTATTGATTACACAATTTATCTCGTAACTGGAGCATTAGGGTTTTCTGGACTTGAAAATACATTTTATCTCATACAACCAATACTGGAACAAAATGTTTCTGGTACGCTCATGACAGGTAATCTTAGATTTCTGGGGGCGACTGTATTACATACAGTAACTGCAGGTATTGTGGGAATTATGCTCGGTAGTGCATTTTATTCTAGTAAATTTATCAAGTCTATCCATTTCATATTAGGTATTATTTTTGCAATAGTATTGCATAGTACGTTTAATTATCTTATAATGTTAGAAATACCTCGTATGACCTATTTAGCACTTGCGGGTATTTGGTTCGTCGCAGTTATTGTTATTATTCTGTTTGAACGACTCAAATCATTACAAAACTATCTCCATAATAATTCATATGAACAATCGTAAACCAAGTTTTTTTGAACGACTCACAGGTGGTATGAAACTCACCCCTGATGAAAGTGAATCAATACATCCAAAACATAAAAATTCATTACAAAACCCCTTACGTGCTCTGTATGAATATTCAGATGATGAGAATGATATTGTATACGAAACACCATCAGAACAAGAGAATGTTGGATTTTATGATGCACATGATGTAGCTTCTACAGACGAGACCAATAATGAACCAGCAGAATTATCAGTAGATGTATATTATGATGATCGTACTATTTATATACAAACCATGACTGCAGGAGTTTCAAAATCAGATTTAGATATTATTATTTCACGAGAACAAGTAACAATCACAGGAACACGAGAACGCACACCATCAAGTACACGTATGGAACAAACTATTTCTGAATTATACTGGGGATCATTTGAACGTACTGTAGATCTCCCTGATGAAATAGATATTGACCGAGCAGAAGCTCATGAAATAAATGGATTAGTAACCATTACCCTACCAAAATTTGATAAAGAAAAGAAAGCTAATCTCAAAATTAAATAATATGAATATTGAACATACTGGGGATGATACAAACAATATTTTACGCAAAATATTAAAAGAACAATTAGAAACCAAAGATTTTGTAGTAAAAATAGACCGTAGGCAACGTTGGGCTCGTAATATTAATATACTCTATATTATTATATTAATAGGAGGAGTATTAGGATTATATTCTCTCGCTCGGCCTTATTTTTCAAGTGCTATTAGCATATTCGAAACAGTTCAACATAATTTTAGTTTTTTAAAATCAGCAGAGAATAATTTAGAAAAATAACCATTATAAAAGCGAACATCCTTTGGATGTTCGCTTTTATAATGGTTATTTTTTCATCATTTTTAGAAATACATCATGAGGAATATTAACCTTGCCACGACTGGCCATTTTTTTCTTACCTTCTTTTTGTTTTTCACGAAGCTTCATTTTACGAGTAATATCTCCTCCATACATGTGTTGGGTTACATCTTTACGGAATGCTTTAATTGTTTTTGATGCTACAATACGTCCTGCTGTGTAGCCTTGGATTTTCATTTCAAACATTTGCCGTGGCATATGTTCATAGAGTTTTTCAACCGCTTGTTCTGCTTCTTCTACTGCACGACGTTTAGAAACGACCTTGGTAAATGCATGAACAACTTCTTCGGCGAGAAAAATATCTAACCGTGTAACTTCTGCTGGTCGCATTTCTGCAAAATCATAGGCAATCGATGCATATCCTGATGATGCTGATTTAAGATTATCAAAAAAGTTTCGCATGAGTTCTCGCAATGGCATAAGTACGTCGATTTTTATTCTCCCGTCTCCGAAATTATTCATATCAGAGACTTCTCCTTCATGTTCATGAATGAGTGTTGATAATGCTCCCAGATAATGCTCTGGACTCATAATATGAACCATCACCCACGGTTCAGATACTGACTTGATTTCTCCATCACTAGGAAATAGATGAGGAGAATAAACCGTTCTGTGTTCATCATTTTTTAAAACCACCTCATAAGTAATCGATGGCTGAGTAATAATGAGATCCAGTGAAAATTCACGTCGTAATCTCTCGGTGATGATTTCCAAATGAAGCATTCCTAAAAATCCACAACGAAATCCTCGTCCTAATGCCCCACTGGATTCTTCTTCATATGAAAATGCACTATCTGAAAGTTTTAATCGAGCGAGTGCGTATTTTAAATCTGAAAAATCATCTTGGGTTTCTGGGTATACTGATGCCCATACTACGGGACGAGGTTTTTGATATCCTGCTAATGGTTCTATTGGATATTTAAATGATGCAACAGTATCTCCAACTGATGCAATTCCTGGTTGTTTAATACCTGTTACAATATATCCAATCTCACCTGTTTCTAATCTGCCAGTGGACTTTTTTGTAGGACTAAAAATACCCACTTCTAATGCTTGAAACTTTTGACCTGCTATAGTGAATAATAATGTATCTTTTGCATCTATAGCTCCATTAATCATGCGCACATATACAATTACACCTTGATGATTAGAGTATTCAAAATCAAAAATAAGTCCTGCAGGATGATTTGTAGTATCTGTTTGTATTGGAGCAGGAATTGTTTCAATTACTCGGTCCAATAATGCAGCAACCCCATCACCTGTTTTTCCAGAAACCTCTAAAATACTGTCTATTGAACAGTGTAATAATGAAACGATTTCTAATTTTACCTCATCGATTCTGGCTAATGGCGAATCACATTTTGATAGCACAGGAATAATAACTAATCCTGTTTGTTGTGCCATTTCGAGCGTTGTAATAGTTTGAGCTTGAACACCTTGTGTTGCATCTACCAATAATATAGAGCCCTCTACTGCTTTTAGTGCACGTGATACCTCATAAGAAAAATCAATATGTCCAGGAGTATCAATCAAGTTTAATGCATATCCATTATGAATCATACGTACGGGTTGCATCTTAATCGTAATCCCCCGCTCTCGTTCCAATTCCATAGAATCTAACACCTGATTTTGCATATTACGTTTTTCGATGGTTTTTGTTATTTCAAGCATTCGGTCTGCTAATGTTGATTTACCATGATCAATATGAGCAATAATAGAAAAATTCCTAATCTGTGACAACGTAGGTTTCATAGTATATATTATCGTGCGATCCCAGAGTATAGAATAATCATCGAAGCAATTACTAGTAGACTCAATACTGTCCAAATCCATTTTATTCTTTTTTGATTTTTAGAGGTAAATATATTCATAATGTGCATAGTATATCAAAAAATGATATAATGTCCATATGGACAATATTATTCATCATACTCATAAAAAATCTCTCGGAGGCTCAGTATTTACAATATTACTACTCATAGTATTTTGTTTTGTATTATTACTTTCTTGTATAAAATTATTTAAAAAATATCGACATGCTGTAGAAGTAAAAAATCAATACGCTCGAGAATATGAAAAATTAGTCCACAAACAATCAGAACTACAAGAGTCCATAGATCGATTATCAAGCCCCTCAGGAATAGAATATGAGGTACGTGAGAGATATCGAGTCGTAAAACCAGGCGAGGAATTAATTCTGGTTATCGACAATAAACAACCTATCTTACCCACAGAACAAGCAGGATTTTTTAATAATCTCCTCAATATCTTGATATTTTGGAAATAATCTACTCTGTGATATACTTTATTTTATATTAACTAATAACTTTCTAAACTTATATGAAAACTATAGAAATCTATTCAACGCCGACCTGTCATTTTTGCCATGTTGCCAAAGACTTTTTTACAGATCATAATGTTGATTTTACTGATTATAATGTCGCAGATGATATGGATAAACGCAAAGAATCTATCGAACTCTCTGGACAAATGGGTGTACCTGTTATCAGTATCACCGATGAAGCAGGAGAACAAACTATTATTGTAGGATTTAATGAACCAGTAATTCGTGAGAAACTAGGAATTTCTGCATAATTATTATAGAGTAATAAAACGATTATTATTGTAATAATCGTTTTATTATGTCTGTATAGTGGGATACATAGAGCAAATTCACATGTTCTACAAAAATGTCTCTGTAGTTAAATGGATATAACAATTCCGTCCTAAGGAATAATTATAGGTTCGATTCCTATTAGAGACACTATGAAAGCGTACTTGTTAAAGTACGCTTTTTTATAAGTTAAAAAATTTTTTTGTAAATAGTTTTATTTCTGTAAACAATATACCTATCATCGCTATAGGGCAACGCAAGGTATATTCAGCTAGAATTAATATGACTAATAAAGTTTCCATGGTATTCTATTTTAGATTTAGAACAATTCTATGCCTGTTTTATTATTTGGTCAATACACTGATATAGTGCTAGTTTAATTGATAATTCCATGTTATAACTTGATTTATGATTCCGTCTCATGAACTATTAGAACATATCGAACAACAAGCCCGTGAACTGGTCTGGTATTCAGCTGATCAGGTAAAACGAGGTATTCATTTATTAAATGATCCAAACCAAGGCGAGCGACCGTGGATTATTCCTCGTACTACAGGTCATTTTTTATATGATCTCATTACAGAAAGAAATACAAAAACTGTACTGGAATTAGGTACATCAATTGGCTACAGTACACTCTGGATAGCGAGTGCGTTACTGCAAACATCTGGAAAACTTGCAACCCTTGAAAGAAATCCAGAAAAAGTTTCTCTTGCGCAAAACAATCTCAGTACTCTACTGCAAACAAATAATGTCATTGTGAGTTTTTATCAAGGTGAAATTAAAGATACTCTGTCTACAGCATGTTCTGATTTAGGAAACATTGATGTGGTATTTTTAGATGCTGACCGTGGTCATTATCATGAGTATTTTGAAACGATTAAACAGTATTTACATGATGACAGTATTATTATTGCAGATAATGCTGTAAATATGCAATCTCGTATGAAACCATTTTTAGAATTATTAGAACTACAAGGATGGAACTACACCATTCACGATATTGATAATGGAATATTAATCGCTACAAAATAATCTATTACTGACAGTGATAGATTATTTTGGTATACTAGTTCATATGAAATCTCTATCTGATTTTCCAATACAAAAACTGGATCAGATTTTTATTGATACTTATTTTGGACATATTCCACAAAAACCAAAACAATTATATATCCGTGGAACATTCCCTACCGGTCCTCATATGGTATTTCTCACGGTTGTTGGCGCTCGTGAAATTACAGATTATGGACGAGCAGTAATTGAAAAATTGATTTCTGGATTACGAGGATATCCGATTGTTATTGTATCAGGACTTGCTCTAGGGACTGATGGATTATCCCATGAATCTGCAATTATCAATGGTCTCGGAGTAATTGCATTTCCAGGTTCGGGACTGGGTGAATCGGTTATTTATCCGAGATCTCATTATGTACTCGCTGAAAAAATATTAAATCATGGTGGATGTTTGATATCTGAATATGATGAAACAACAGAATCTGCAAACTGGACGTTTCCACAACGAAACAGATTAATGGCTGCAATATCTCCTGCAACCCTCATCATCGAAGCTACTCATAAATCAGGTAGTCGTATCACGACAAAATTAGCTACAGAATATGGTCGTGATGTACTGGCAGTTCCCGGATCTATTTTTTCTGATAAATCTGAAGGTCCTAATGAACTCATCCGCCTAGGAGCTATTCCAATTACCTGTAGCGCTGACATATTAGAAGCATTAGGATTACAAGAAACCGAGCGTCCTGTGATGGATTTATTCTCTACCTGCACTCCTGACGAAGCTGAGATTTTAAAATTACTCAATCAACCCATCAGTCGCAATACCATTATTCGCAGCGGTATACTGCCTACTCATAAAATAAATATCATCCTCTCACAAATGGAATTAAAAGGTCTCATCAAAGATCAAAATGGTATAATTATTCGTAACTAAAAACACTTGGATTATTCCAAGTGTTTTTAGTTTAATGCCAGCCTTTTTTGGCTAATGCATTTTTTGCTGCGTCTGTTTCGGCCTCTTGTTTTGATTTTCCTTTTCCTTCTGCGATTTTTTTATCTTTAAAATAAATACCGATAGTAAATAGTTTATCGTGATCAGGACCAATCTCATGGAGAACTTTATATAATGGCGTTGCTGATTCTAACTCTTGGGCTTTTTCTTGGACATAGCTCTTTGCATCACGCCAGAGTCCACCGTCAATAATACTGGTGAGCTGAGGAATGAGATGATTTAATATGAACTGATTTGCAGATTCAAAACCTTGGTCTAAATATACTGCTCCAATAAAGGCTTCAAAACTGTTGGCGAGAATATATCCACGAGCTTTACCAGTGTCTTTTGCTTCTCCGCGAGATAATAACAAGTAATCCTCAAACCCCAATCCACGAGCTGTATCAGAAATGGTTTGTGTATTTACCAATGCTGCACGATATGCAGTGAGTTCGCCTTCTGGTTTTTGTGGGAATTTTTTATACAGATAATCAGTAACTGATAATTCCAGTACTGCATCTCCGAGGAATTCTAATCGTTCATTATGCTCCATACCCAATCCTGCGTGTTCATTCAGATATGATCTATGGAGAAAGGCTTGGGTGAGTAAATCTGGATTATTAAAAGTGATTCCTAATTTTTCAGTAAGTAGTTTAAATTCTTTCATACAAATTGTTTTTATTTTTTAGTAATTTTTTCGATAGCGAGCAGGATAATATGAGTTACATCGTCATACATCGTGAGATCGGCGATTTCAGTAATTGGAAACCATTTAGCCTGATCTAATCCCCCATTTTCTTTCTCCAGTACCACAGGAACAAAATCTGATTTTGCGAGATAGTAGGTTACTTGTTTACGAATTTTACCGTTTTCTGGATGATTAGCGATATATTCATTTTCTCCGAGTTTTGATTCAATCGTAATATCTAAATTGATTTCTTCTTTTACTTCTCGAACGGTTCCCTCTTCTGAACTTTCTCCCTCTTCGATACTGCCTTTTGCAAGTGTCCAATATCCGAACACATCGTGTACTAATGCAATGTGAATATTTTGCTCATCATCATACGCATAGACGACTGCGGCTCCTTTTTGTTCTATTGGCATTTCACTGTATTCTCGATCGTTGACTGATTTACGTTTTGAGACTTGGTCTTTGCCTGGTTCTCCGATTTCACGATATACAGTACCGAGTACTCCATTGATAAATTTACTGCTCGATCCACCTGAGAATATTTTAGCCAATTCAATCGATTCGTTAATAGCTACCTTGGGTGGGACTTGGTCTCTATCTCCGAATAATAATTCATATAATCCAATACGGAGAATATTACGATCTACGACTGATATATTTTCGATAGGCCATGCAGGAGCAGCCTTGGTAATGATTTCATCAATCAAGGTTTTTTTATGCATAACACCCATACATAATCCGGTTACGAATTCCTGATTATCTACACCTACACCAAAATCCTGAATTGTTTCATTCAGGACAGATTCACAATTATCATCATTAAAATGCCGAACATCCATTGCAAACAGTGCTTGGAGAACTATTGATCGTGAGAGATGACGATGTGACATATAATGTAAAAATGATGAAATTGATAAAGAAATTAGCCAGTGTTAATAAATAAAAGTCAGATTATACTGTTTTTGCAGTAACATCGAGAACCTTGCGTCCACGATACATTCCTGTAGTGAGACAAACACGGTGTCGTAGATGAGCTGTTCCTGTAGTTGGATCCACACTAAATTTAGGAGATTTAAGTGCATGATGACTACGACGGTTAGCAGTATGACTTCTGGTGTGACGCATGTGATTTACCATATAGGGATACTGTACACTAAAAGTCATTTTTTTGCAAGAGAACATCAAAAAAGCCCATGAAAAAAGCCGGCTGTGGAACAGCCTGCTTTTTTCATTTTTATTCTGGTAATTTTCCAATACTTGCCAAACTGTCAGCATGAGCCCATACCATTACCAGATCCTGTCCCCCTGTTATATCATCTGGATACTGTGCAAAATGCTCCAGTGCATATGATTGAATAGCTCGACCATATGAAAATGTCACTGGCCATGGGAGTGTAGGATATAATTGATGGATACGATTCAAATGTTGTGCTGATTCATTATTATCCTGTCCGCCAGATAAAAATACAATACCTCCAATATCAGCAGGAATATGTTCCTGTAAACATTTTACCGTCATATGAGCAACAGTATTGACATCTGATTGTACAATACATTCTGATCCATCAATAACCATACTGGTTTTTAGAATTACCCCACCCATATATACATCATTATTTTTCATTGCAGTCATCACTATGTCCAAGTTTCGCGCTGTAATGTCATAACATTGCTGTATCGTATGATTCCCTGTCATGAGGACTTCTGGTTCGATAATTGGGACCATATCGTGTTCCTGTACGATTTTTGCATACTGTGCCAATCTGTTTGCATTTTCTTGTAAACATTCAAAGCTCGGAATATTTTCTCCGATATGAATTACTGCACGCCACTTGGTAAAACTCGCACCAAATACATCACGATATTCTGTGAGACGCTGTACTAATCCATCTAATCCATTCGTTACTTGCTCTATACTTGAATTATTAAAAGATTCCAATCCTGTGTCTACCTTGATACCGATATGTATTCCCTTGTCATGTAATCTATCAACAAAACGCCAACCGTCTGTAGTAGATTGTCTGATTGTTTCATCATGCATAATATATCCTGAAACATATTGTTCAATATCAGGAACAGTTACGAGTAGTTCACGATATGCTCTGCGTTTTTCCTCGGTTTCTGGGATGTCCAGTTTCGCAAATCGCTCATTACAAGATTTAGGACTTTCATCGATTGCAAAAATACCTTTTGGTGTTTCTAATAAATTCATTACGATTGAACGCAATTGATCGTGATTATTTGATGTCATATGAATTATAGTATAGCAGATGTATGAAAAAAGGCGATTTTTAAATGAAATTTAAAAATCGCCTTTTTTGTATTCTTTTTTAAGATTACTTACCCACCTTTACTCCTTTGATTTTTTTACTACTTGATTTGGAATATTCCAAATCTTCTTTCCTGCAAAGTAGATATACCCTTTTTCCATCAGGAGCATCTGGATTATAGTTTCCAATAAAAGAAACGGTGTACCAACGGTCGTTTAAAAAAACTTTGCCATTATTTTTTACATCAAGTACGAAATACCCGACTTTGTCTTCAGTAAATATGGCACTGAATTCAAAATCTTTAAAGGTTATAACCTTGTCGCTAGTCATAATACACAGCGTGTTTTTATCTACAAATAACATATCTTTTGTATTACCTTCTGTTTTTTTAATGACCCCTTTTTCTACTTGGTATTCTGTACCAGCTGAATCAGATACAAGTTTGAAACTTCTGGATACATAGAACTGTACCCCTGATGATTTGTCTTCTTTATTTTCTGAAGAAGAATTAATATTATTATCTATCCCTATGGTATAGGGGATTTTTACTGCACAAGACATTAATAAGCTTGCTAATAGTACGAAAATGGTTGTTTTTTGCTTCATTTGACAATTTTGTTTTAGGTTTATAGAAATATATCATATATAGAATATTTGTCAATACTCTGCTTTAGGCTATATTTGATACACTGTATCCATATGAATACACCTATTGATTTTTTATGTATTGGCGATACGGTTACTGATGCGTTTATTGAACTACAGGACGCAACGGTGAGTTGTGATATTAATAATGAACATTGTACGATTACTATGGGATTTGGTGATAAAATCCCCTATCGTGACGTAGTCATTCTCCCTGCTGTCGGTAACAGTGCAAACGCAGCTGTTGCCGGAGCGAGACTTGGACTATCGACAGCACTGATTTCTGATATTGGTAATGATACTGCAGGTACTGAAACCTTGGAACACTTGCAATCTGAACATATCACTACTGATTTAATCACAGTACACACAGGGATAAAAACTAACTATCATTATGTACTGCGATATGGAGCAGAGCGTACTATATTAGTAAAACACGAAAATTATCCATACCAATTCCCTACTATCTCGCAAAATCCTGCATGGATATATCTGAGTTCTCTTGGAAGTAATACAGAAATCTATCACGAACAAATCGCAGATTATTTAGAAAACAATCCTGATATCAAACTAGCTTTCCAGCCTGGAACATTTCAAATGAAAATGGGTATTGAAAAGTTATCTCGTATCTATAAACGAACCCATGCATTTTTCTGTAACAAATCTGAAGCTCGAAAAATCCTCGATCTCCCTGATGCAGAGTATCCAGAACTCCACACCAGATTACATGCACTCGGACCTGTTATTGTCGTAATAACCGATGGACCAAACGGTGCTACCATATCAGATACAGAACACGGATATTTTATTCCTATGTATCCAGATCCAAAACCACCTGTAGAACGCACCGGTGCAGGAGACGCAACATCATCAACCTGTGTGTGTGCATTACACTTGGGATATGATATCACCACTGCATTATCTATGGGTATGATAAACAGTATGTCGGTGGTGCAATATGTCGGAGCCCAAGCAGGATTATTAAACCTCGATCAAATCAAGGAGTTATTAGATAATAAACCTGATAGTTTCACACCAGAGAAATTGTGGTAAGGAAAAAGCCCTTCATAAATGTCGGGCTTTTTTACTTTATTATAAACAACTACGTTATTTATAATGTCGGTTATATATTTGTTTTATCAGACATATCCTCTATTGATTTTAGAACTGTGGAATACCCAATCAAAAAACCACCCATAGGGTGGTTTTTTGATTGGGTATTTTCGAGTGGACTCTAGGAGACTCGAACTCCTTACCTCCTCAGTGCAAATGAGGCGCTCTACCAGATGAGCTAAGAGCCCAGGGCCCCAGCATCGCTTTTGACCTCAACCGTAATCAAAGGCAAAAGTGATGCTGGGCAACAATCATACCTCGTGAATTAACCAGAGGTACGACTCGTATTATATACTATAATACGCCAAAAATTGCAAGGAACAATCCATATGTATTATAAATAAAACTAACAATTCTGCAAGTGTCCTCTCTATGTAATCTATGGTGTTTTAGTTTTAGATTTACTGCGAGTACCTAAAAATTCCTGTGCTCGTTTCTGTTTATGGAATCCTATTGCAAATCTATGTGATTCACTGTTGGCGAGGAGTATCTGTTTTTTATATTGTTTGATCAAATCCCCACGACCATGAAAAGCTTTTGGCTTGTGTCTATTATCCTTGATCACTGAAACGATAGGAGTAGTAACACTAAGTTTTTTTAATACTGAAACTGCTGTATTGTAATGTCCGATACCACCATCTACAACAATGAGATCTGGCATCGTCCATTCTGGATGATTAAATCTGCGAGATAGTAATTCTGAAAGGCTTGCATAATCATCCACACTACCCTTTTTAAGTCCTCGAATAGTAAATTTTTTATATTCTGTTTTATCTACTAATCCATTCGATACGACTGTCATCACCCCGACCGTACTAGACCCTGATATATGCGCTACATCATAACTTTCTATTCTATATCTATGTATCCCTGTATCAGTATCATCATGTTTAATGAGTGAAATATCATTAATATGTTCGAGAGCAAATAATTGCTTTTTAATTATTGCAGCCTGTTCAAAGTCTAAATGCTTTGCACATGTATGCATCATGCGTGTGAGTTGTTTAATGAGTGTTACTGTTTTACCTGAGAGCATATTGCGAATATATCCAATCGTTGCGAGATACTGTTTTCTATTTATACTATTACCAACATCGGGTGTTAATCCTAATTGTATGTAGAATTGTTCGGTATCAGGATTAGTAGAACGGTCATCACGGAAAGGAAAAATCTTGCGAATAATTTTGAGTGACTCTCGCAGTATTGTACCACTCGGGAACGGTCCAAAACGGTATTTTATTTTTCCACTAAATTTCACACGACTAATGCGTCCTGTTAATTCCAATATTTGCAAGTCTCGAGACCGTACCATCAGTACCCGTGGCCAGTCTTCGTCTGTGATAATAACCTCGACAAATGATTTATTGTCTTTTTCTTTGGTATTGTATTTCGGATGATGTTTTTTAATCAAGTTCGCTTCCAGGATAATTGCCTCAAGTACCGAACCTGTCGCCATGTATTCAATATGGTCTGACATCGTCACCATATCTAAAATATGCGGACCGCGGCTAATAATCAAGTCACGAGCAAAATAACTCCCTACCCGATCACGGAGATTGGTCGCTCGTCCGATATAGAGTATCGTACTACGGTGTTTCCAGATATATACTCCTGGAGTATCTGGGAAACCTAGTTTTTTAAAATCTTGACTTTTCATATTTCATATAGTATAGATTTTTATCAGAAAATCAAGCCATTTTTAAGTATTCTATCAAGTCTCGGAAATAATCAGACTATGCTATAATCGTGATACTTATGTGTACCCATCACGACAAATTCATACACTTGCATGTACATTCCGAGTATTCCCTACTGGATGGTTTGTCGCAGATTAAAAAACTGGTGAAAAAAGCCAAGGAATTCAATATGTCTGCATTGGCCCTAACTGACCATGGATCGATGTATGGAGCGATAGAATTCTATAAAACCTGTATGGACGAAGGTATCAAGCCAATCGTCGGTGTAGAGGCATATATCGCGAACCGTACACGTTTTGACCGTGATCCAAACATTGATAACAAACGGTATCATCTAACATTACTTGCGAAAAATAATACTGGATACAAACATCTCATGAAAATGGTTTCTAAATCTAATCTCGAAGGTTTCTATTATAAACCGAGAATGGATAAAGATTTATTACGAGAATATGGCGAGGGTATTATCTGCCTATCTGGTTGTCCAGGGAGTGAGTTTATTCATTACCTCAAAAATAATCAATTAGCCGAGGCTCGAGACTTGATTAAATTCTACATCGAGTGTTTTGGTCACGACAGTGTATTCCTCGAAGTAATGTGTCATACAGAAACAGATTTCTATCACGAGTGGTATGTCAATCTCATTCCTGAAATACAGAAAATAGGAACTGAATTATCTATTCCTGTGGTTGGAACATGGGATTCACATTATCTGTGTACTGATGATGCTCCTGCTCATGATACATTATTGAAAATAAATACCGGTGGAGATAGTTTTAAAATGGACGGTAATTGGTCATTAATTGACCAAAAAACTGCATGTGAACAATTCGCAGTTATTCCCGAAGCTATCAGCAACACTGCACTCGTTGCTGATCTTGTCGATTTACAAATCGAATTTTCTCCGTGGAGATTTCCTGCATATCCTGTACCCGAGGGTGCAAATTATGATGATGTACTGCGAGAAAAAGCTCTCGCAGGGTTTGTATTACGTAATCTACCGCAGAATGAAATCTATCTAGAACGTATGGAATTTGAGCTCGACATTATTAAACAAAAAGGTTTTTCATCATATTTTCTCGTAGTATCTGACATGGTTCGTGCGGCCTATGAATTAAAAATCTATACCAATACCCGAGGTTCTGCCGCAGGGTCACTCGTATCATACCTCACAGGAATTACCAGTATCGATCCGGTGCATTATAAAATCCCTTTTGAACGATTCCTCAATCCACTACGTCCAGGAATTCCTGATATTGATCTAGATATTGCCGACGACCGTCGTGATGACTTGATCAATTATCTAAAACGTACCTATGGCGAACATGCGGTCGCACAGATTGGAACATTCGGAACCATGGCAGCCCGTGGAGCAGTAAAAGACGTAGCCAGAGCATTGCAATATCCGTACAGTATGGGAGACAAGATTTCAAAAATGATTCCCATGGGATCCCAAGGTTTCCCTATGACGATTGATCATGCACTGGAAATTGTTCCAGAATTAAAAGCAGAATATGATACCGATCGAAATGTAGCCGAAATCATCGATATGGCAAAAAAAATAGAAGGTAACGTTCGTCACATCTCCGTACACGCAGCCGGTGTAGTAATTGCCCCTACAGGACATGCTGATGACTTTACCCCATTGCAATACGATACCAAGGGAGATAATAAAGTAATCACCCAATACGATATGTATTCAGGAGGACGAGATGGTGTAGTAAACTTGCCAAAATTTGACTTACTGGGACTACGCAATCTAAATTTCATCGCTGAAACGGTAGATCGAGTAAAAAAAATCCGTGATATTGATGTTGATATGGATAATCTACCACTCGGAGATACAAAAACATTTGAAATGTTAGCACGAGGTGAAACGATGGGAGTATTCCAAATGGCAAGTGATGGAATGACAAAACATATCAAGGATTTGAAGCCAAGTAAAATTGAAGACATTATGGCGATGGTAGCGTTATATCGTCCAGGACCTATGGATGTAATTCCTGAATATATTGCCCGCAAGGAAAATCCAAGTCTCATCACCTATCCTGATCCGAGACTCTCTGAATACTTGAAAGCATCATATGGACTACTCGTATACCAAGACGATGTACTCATGACAGCGATTATTCTCGCAGGATATGATTGGCTCGATGCTGATAAATTCCGTAAAGCCATGGGTAAAAAAATCCCTGCAGAAATGGAAGAACAAAAAGCCAAATTCTATAAAGGTTGTACTGAAAAAGGAGGATTAACTAAACCAGCTATTGATAGTCTCTGGGAAAAAATCGAACCATTCGCAGCCTATGGGTTTAACAAAGCTCACGCTGCTAGTTACGGACAATTGGCCTATAAAACAGCCTATCTCAAGGCTAACTATTCTGCAGAATATATGTCTGCCTGTATGACAGCCGAATCCGGAGATATCGAAACCGTGAGTGATTACATAGCCGAAGCAAAACGCATGGGATTTGTAATATTACCTCCTGATATTAATGAATCGTTTTCAGATTTTACCGTAGTGGTAGAAAACGGTACGATTACTAATAAAATCCGTTTCGGATTAAACAGTATTAAAAACTTTGGTACTGAAATTGGCAAAGCTATTATCCATGAACGAAAACAAAATGGACATTATACCAGTATCACAGATTTCTTGCAGCGTGTATTACATAAAAATCTCAACAAAAAATCTCTCGAGGCACTCATTATGACAGGAGCATTTGATACATTAGGAGAACGCGGAGTAATGATCGGTAATATTGACGAGATGTTGAAATTTAATAGTGAACTACGCCGAGAAAGTGAATCATCACAGACTTCATTATTTGCAGGATTTGGTGATGTATTACCGACAGGAACATTGACGATGGATATGACTATCCCGCCTGCAAGTCAAAAACAAAAATTAGTATGGGAAAAAGAACTTCTCGGATTATATGTATCAGGTCATCCGCTCGATGAATTTTCTGAATTACTCTCTACAGCAAAACAGAGCATCAAGGATTTATTAACATCAGAAAGACTCCCAGGAACTACTGCTATTGCAGGTATCGTTCTAGAAGTTCGTGAAATATTTACAAAAAAACACAATGATAAAATGGCGTTTGTAAAAATAGCAGACCTCACAGGAACTATGGAAGCCGTAGTATTCCCTAAAACGTTTGATGATGTACGGCGATTATTGGTAGTTGATAAACTCGTTATGGCAAGTGGTAAGATCACTGACCGTGAAGGAGTGCGTTCTATGATGATTGATACTATGAAAGAATTAAAATAAACAACAATAAAAAGCGCGGGCTATGCCCGCGCTTTTTATTGTTGTTTTAAATATCTAATTCTGCCATTTTTGCATTCGTCTGTATGAAAGCTTTACGTGATGGAACATCATCCCCCATGAGGGTTTCAAATGTTTTATCAGCGTCCAGCGCATCGGTAATCGTTACCTGTTTCATTACACGGCGTAATGGATCCATGGTTGTCTCCCATAATTCCTCTGCATTCATTTCTCCCAATCCTTTATATCGTTGTACTGATATTTTTTGTACTCGTTTTGTTTTTGTGTTTTTTTCTTCTTCTTCGTTATCATCAGTATCACTCGTATCAAATTCATCCATGCTGGCTATTTCGCCACCCATTTTTTTAATGGCAGAATCTTTTTCCGTATCTGAAAACGCGTAAGCTAATTCTTTACCTTTTTTGATTTTATATAATGGTGGTTGCGCAATATAGAGAAATCCACTGGTGATAACCTCTGGTAAATATCGATAAAATAATGTCAGCAGCAATGTTCGAATGTGCGCCCCATCAACGTCGGCATCTGTTGCGATGACGATTTTTTGATAGCGGATTTTACCAATATCAAACGTCTCTCCAATCGATGTACCGAGTGCAATAACGATAGACTTGATTTCTTCGTTTACGAGCATTTTATCAAGTCTTGCTCGTTCAACATTGAGCGGTTTACCTTTGAGTGGTAGTATGGCTTGAGTTTTTTTATCTCGTCCTTGTTTTGCTGTTCCACCCGCAGAATCTCCCTCTACGATAAATATTTCTGCGTCTTCTGGTTTGGTACCACTCTGACAGTCTGATAGTTTCCCTGGGAGTGTGAACCCTTCTAATGCTCCTTTACGGAGGATTGAATCCTTGGCGGCTTTGGCAGCTTTACGAGCACGTAATGCAAGTACGGCTTTTTGTAGGATGGCTTTAGCTTCGTCTGGATTTTCTTCGAGGAATAATCCGAACGTTTCACCAAATACGGTTTCTACCGCTCCACGAGCCTCAGGAGAACCAAGTTTAGATTTCGTCTGCCCTTCAAACTGAATCTCTGGCATTTTAACCGTTACAACTGCAGTCAGTCCCTCCAATACATCTGCACCATCAAAAGTTTCTCCATCTTTTAATACTTTTTTCTCTTTGTTATAGTTATTTATTAAACGAGTTAATGCTGTTTTGAACCCTGTCAGATGCATACCTCCCTCTGGTGTTGAAATATGGTTTGCAAACGGTAATATACGTGAATTATTATCATCAATATATTGTAATGCAATTTCTACATTGATATCTCCTATATCTTTGTCTATATAAAATACTTTGTTTTGGATTTTTTTATGGTGTTGATTAAGTCCTGCAACCATTGAGACGAGTCCTCCTTCGAAATAAAAACTAGTCGAAGGATTTTCATATCCCAAGTCTTTCATATAGGTCTTGCCCTCTAATTCAACCTTGCCTGTATAATCTCGTGCATCGATAATCGTTACACGCAGTTTTTTACACAAATAGGCTTGTTCTCGTAACCGGTCAACAATACGATTCCAGTTAAACTTGATTTCTTTGAATATTTCGATATCTGGTTCAAACGTTATCACGGTTCCTGTGTATTTTGTTTTACCGATTGGTTTTACTTTACCTTGTGGACGACCTTGAGAATATTCTTGCATGTGAACTACTCCATCACGGTGAACTTCTGCACGCATATATACAGACAATGCATTTACTACAGATGATCCTACACCGTGTAATCCTCCTGAGACTTTATACCCACTGTCTCCTCCGAATTTACCTCCTGCATGCAGTACGGTCAGAATTGTTTCGAGTGCCGATACCTTGGTTTTTGGATGAATGTCCACAGGAATACCACGACCGTTATCTACGACACGGATACGATTACCAGGGAGAATAGAAACCTCGATATGATCTGCATGACCACCCATGGCTTCATCACGACTGTTATCAAAAATCTCCCAGATCAAGTGAT
>JACCDG010975812.1_pt1 | contig 19805 bp, 15 predicted proteins | sample 7442471 | NCBI WGS metagenome assembly JACCDG01 (sample SAMN15323444, study PRJNA562643) | freshwater metagenome | isolation source: river surface water | place: USA:Blue River Watershed | collected 2017-08-17 | reverse complement strand
GCATCAAGCCAGTTTTCAAAAAACTTATAGTCGTGTGGCTGAATCTGCTTCAAAGGCTCCATTGCCGCTGCGCGCCCCTTCCACCCTGTACCATAGAATGTCCAGACTCTCTCACGGAACGGTACACTTGGCGTATCAACCCATCCAGCGTCAATGCGCGATTCACTGTGCTTATAGTATCCAAGGGGAATGGTCAACACCTTTGATTGGGCGTCTTCAGGAATATCCTTTCGTGCATAGGTACGAAGAACACCCTTGCAAGCATTATACGAATAAAACTCAATTGGATCATTCAAGTATTCATCTGACAAGTGCATGACTGCAAACGGAGTTTCCGTTGCCTCATAGCGCTGGAACACCTTTTGGTACAGTTCCAAGTGAGGCCTCTGCACAAAAAACAACGGGCATCCCTTGAGTGGCTCGTGATCGAGGTCAAGAGCCTTTGACTCCCAAGCAATCTTTGACTCATCCATCAAACTTTGAATCCACCCCTTTTCAAAGACTGCAGACATTTTCACGACATGTGGATCCACTGTGTAAAAGATGCGTCTCTGTGGAATCTTAGGATTGTTTTGATTGTTTTGATTGTTTTGTTTAAAAGCATCTGTGAGTGCATCTTGAATCTTCAAGGGGGCATCCTTCTTCAAGCATTCCTCGATTTCCTCTTTTGTATACCGCTCGTCATTGTTCCATAAATCACTGTCAAAGCCATCGACACGGTTGAAATTGTTGAACTGACTGTTCTTATACTTTGGATCTTCATCCTGATAGCACCCAGCAACCTGAGGAGTCAATACATAGTGCTTGAACATATCAAGGCGATTGCAGATCATATGATCTGCACTGGTAAAGTATCCACCAATGTCCTCAATATTCTTTACTAACTTCTTTGCAGCCTCGCGTCTTATTATGTACGCATAGTTGCAGAAGTGGAAATAGCGAGTTGGCTCCTTCTGTCCAAAGATCTGATTCGGTGCAACTCGTGACCAGTGATCATTGACAGGCTCTAGAAGCTTTCCAAACATCTCACGATTGGGAGGAAGCACGCCACCAAGATAGAGGATATCATAGTCTGCAGGAATATCTGCACAAGCTTCTTTCCAGACATCAGAAATCCAGCCCTCCTTAAAGAGTACATCATCTTCAAGGATCAAGAAATTCTCAATGATAGGCTGTTCATTGGCCAGTTCGTTCCACAACTTCAAATGACTCATTGCGCATCCTGCAATTGCTTTCTTCCACAAGAAATCATTTGGCTTCAAAAGCATAGCCAAACTTGGTGTCAGCTCCATTGCGCGACCATCGCATGCAGAATCGCGCACAACATGGAGTCCCCATTCGTGATTCTTCAAGAATTTTTCGTAGCGATCCTTGCGGCGATCCAAGTTAATGAGACGAACCTCTGAAATACGGTCTGTGAATGGATTATGGACTACAAACTTGCCGCGGTGAACATAGACTGCTTTGCCACCCTTATACGTATTTCGCAAACTACTATCGCAATAGACCTTCTCAAGAGGATATCTCGCAAGATTATGACGCAAGCATAAGATGCTCAGAATCGTCTGGTCGTGGCGATGACCGAATGGCTTTCCATCACGAACTCCACTCCACTTTTCACCAACAATGCAGTCCCTTACTTGGCCAAACTTCCACGCCTCTTTAAAGAAGGCAACCGCCTTTGGATTTCCACCCACAAAGGCCATCAATCCTCCCACAATCTGTGGCTCCTTGAGCTCAGCATCTGTGATGTTCATGATTTGCTTGGAAGCATCGTTGCACCACTGATGATTGAATTGAGAGGAATCGCTCAAAACGCACACTCCAGCAGCAGCCACTTTCTCAAAGTACTCAACTGGCCAGCGCACTTGCACAGAACCAGAGTCGGTGTACCAGATAATAGCATCCTTGTATTCAGGAATGGCTACGAGTCTCTGATAAGTCCACAGCTTCCAAGCAAAGTGCTTCGGCTCCCAAATATCTGCAAAGCCCTCTACTTGAAGAGAAGGAAGCCTCTCAAATACTACAAATGGGTACTTATCTTTGACATATTCAATATTTACTTCTGGAACATCTGGGTGAACAAAGACATGAATTCGCAGGTTCGAAACTACTGTCCTGTGCTTTGCATAAATATCAATCCACTGTTGGAGGCTCTCCCAAAAGGCCTTCGAGGCAAATGTGGCTACAACTGCATTTTCATACAGTGCATCTCCCTTTGGTACAACGCGCAACCCACTGCTATCTCCACGCGCAACAGCCAACTGCTGCGCATCTGCGTCGCAGGTAGCTCCTAAGAACCGTGGAACCTGGTTGGAATAGTCCTTTCCTGTTGCAGCGAAGAGCACCTGTCTTGCTATCTCACTCAACCTGCGACGTACAAGATCGCGGCGATATTCGTCAAGTGCAGGAACAGATGCCATTCTCGCATAGGCCTCGTCATCCTCATCAATCGACTTCACCAGTTCAATCAATTCTTCCGCAGACTTGCATCCCTGCGCATTTAGGAATCCCTTACTCTCAAAATCACGCCCCACCTCTGGATCTCCCCAGTAAATGGGAATACATCCAGCCGCCTTTGCATGCAGAATCTTTTCGGTAGTATATCCGCTCGCAGAGGAATTTTCATATGCAAAACAGAACTTATAGTCCTTCAAGAACTCATGTTTGCGAAGCTCGCCACCCCCTCCCCCACGTCCAGCAAAAATGGCATCCCCCACATTATTAAAGAGGCGACCTGCAGAATCAACCTTCTTGTATGCACTCAACCATTGGAATGCATCGTTGCGTACAGGATTGCAAGGATTTGTCACCACAAATGCACAGAACTTGTCTCTCTTTGTAACTTCTGTCTTACAGCACGCATCAATAGGAAGGGGCTTGGGATTTACAATACGCGCCTTATCTGCTCCAAACCAATCAATCTCGAGCATCCAAAGAGGCAAGCGAATCTTTCCTTGATCATTTCCAGAAGTATTCTGGTAGGTCAAATTCAACTTCACTTCAGGATGATCAATGGGTGCCGTATTCTCTCCAGTATAATGAACCTTTGGAATACCATTCCAGCCCTTCCATGTTTGACCGAAGGGACCAAACACAACAAGATCAGGCTTTGCAGATTCAATCGACGCCATCGAGTGTCCCTCAATTACCACCTTTGGTACAAAGCCCTTCGTCGCCTCCTTCAACAACAACACAAAGAAATTGTATTCAGGGTTGAAGTCGTCCCACATATCCGTAAAGACTACCTTGAGGACTCCTTTGTTCACAGGAATCTCTGAAAAGATTGATGGTGTTGAAACAGAAGGTGCTACAACAATCTGAGCCGTCGACGGTAGAGCAACTATTTGACCTGCAACAGGTGTCTGTGCCAATGCAGCATCCCATGCACCAGAGGACATACGCGCCGCAGTCCACTTGAGCAAGGTCTGTTTCAGGGAACCTAAAGCCCCTGGAGCGAACAGTCCAGTCTTTGCATCAAAAGCCGCGACCATTTTCTTTGCAGCCTCTGTCGCCTTAGTCAAGCTATTGTCAGGATAATAGAAGTCTGCATAGACAGGATCAATATCACGAAGCCAAGGTGAATTGTGTACGGTGGGAATTCCTGACCATGCCAAATCTAGAATATAGGGTCGAATCGGCAAGAAGCGAATGTGGCTCAAAACCCAGCATCGTGCGTGAACGACCCAATCACAGCATCGCTGTCGCCCAACAAACTGATAGGTAAGCCCATCGACGCGGCAATGCTCCAATACATTCTTCTGGAAAAACTCATTGTTCTTAATATGATCTGCACTGTGGATGGTTGCCGTATGAATAGGGAAATCGGCATATTTCTTCATGTTTGCAATAGCGGTTAGCGGAATTGTACAACTAGAGGTACATGAAATGTTGTTCTCGCAGACATGGCAATCCCAGTTCTTTACATCTTTCATGTGTTCGACTGTTTGCATCCAGTCAGGAAATCCTGCCTCACGCTTATGGCATTCAATCGGCAATGGCGACCAGACAAAGGGTACTCGGAAGACTGGAACCTTCGCTAACAGACGAATGTATTGAATATCTGCCTCTTCAAAGTGGTCGTACGTCCACACAGCTGAGAGTCCACGCAAATCGCGTTTGGGAACATTCAAGGGAAAGATTGTCGGCTCCATATCCAACAACAGCGGTGATTTGCGCCAAAACACAACCACGCGGTTCGATATCTTGGCACGAGTCTCGGCAGGACAGTGGCCATCCACATCAATACATAGGTCATAAGTTGGCGACTCCACAGCCTTGAGTAGTTGAACGGGAAACATTTGCTTCATCCCTTTCACATCGTCCCACCATTCCGTGTCTCCATTCGTACTGATGAGTGTGACTTCATGACCGCGTGCTTTCAACGTCTCGGCAAGTGACACAATAGCTTGTGCATTTCCGTGACTAAAAAAACTGTACTGGATATGACAAGGTATTGCGATCTTCATATCTACCTGCCTCTAGGTTCACTGTTCTTCAGACTTGTTTAAACGCAACCTACTACCACTATTCAATGCGAACTGCACACGAAGTTCATATGATTCTCGGCATTGGCCTCACAGTCACAGCCCTATATGCAACGCACTTGAACGAACTCATTCGTGACAATGCAACCAAACTCCATGAACTTCAGACCAGCATGCAAACCGCCAAGGATCAACTCGATAAAACACAAAAAGAACTTCGCGACCTAAAATTGACCACGCAATTCAAGTAATTTCGCATCACATACAATGCATAAACTCAAGCGACTTGTTATTCTGGACACAGAAACCACCGGACTACCTAAAGATCGGTGGGTGTCTGCCCTCCAAGCACCCAACAATTGGCCAGATCTTGTGAGTGTTGCATGGTCAGTCTTTGAGAATGGCGAGAAACAGCATTCGCGCTACTCACTTATCATTCCAGAGTCTTGGGACATTCCAGCCGAATCAACCAAGATTCATGGCATTACCTGGGACATTGCTACAGCCAAAGGTTCACTCCTCACAGATATCCTCTGGGAACTTGCCGAGGATCTGAAGGCTTCAGATGCGGTTGTTGCACATAATCTGGAGTTTGATCGCAATGTTCTCTTTAACGCTTACAAGTGGCGTATGAATTGGAATCCCCACAACTTTTGGCCAACCACAGAATTCTGTACCATGAAGGCTGCAGAGCCAGAACTGAAGCTGCCACTCAGTTATGAATCTGCGAAAAAAAAGTACAAGTCGCCGAATCTTGGCGAGCTCTATAAGGCCACGTTTGGTGAACCTCCGCCAGACGGCGCGCACAATTCACAGCGTGATGTGGAAGTGCTGTCTGAGATCTTTTGGAAACGCTGGGGATCAACCTAGCTTCCACTTCACTCGCTGGCATTGACTAAAATGGTGCATTTCTTCAAATGTATCTTTAGACAATAGATTTCCAGGATGGTTATCAAACAGTTTTTTGGCACCAAGGTCTTTTAGGAACAAGGCATAATGCCAAGTATGTGCAAACCCAGCTAAAAACACACTCGTACTTCCTTGAGGCTGTTTACGATGAAAGCGCAAGAATCGCGAAATTGCGTAGATATCTGTCATTAGGGCTGACAGTACAAAATGAAGTCGTACACGCTTTGTTTTGTAAAGTTTAAAATCGTGATCAAACATTCGTTTGAAAAATCGTTTTACAAGCAATTGATCCTTTGGATCTAGTTTATAGACTTGTTTTGCGATACGATTATATGGTTGTTTCTCAGAAAAACACATTTCTGTTGTAACTGTATATAGAGACTCTTTTGTAGGATAATAATACAGTAGTTCTTTATGAACATTTGGTTCAAATGTCTTGTCTTCATCGAGGACAACGTTTAATAAGAGGATTGGTTCAAAAAAACTTTTTTCAAATAATTCTGTCTTTCGTAAATCAAAGGTATGATATCGACGAGTTTCATTTCGTCCGTGAAAGAATACTTTCTGATCTAAGGCATTTCTTGCTTTTACCAAGTGAAGACCCTTGGTATGTATAATTCTATTTGTTACTCTTGTAAGTTTATCTTTCAGAACTTTTTTTGTCTTTTGATATCCACTCTTCAAATCCTCAGGTGCAAAAGTTTCTAAAAAAACATCAAGTTCCGTTCCTTGTTCTTTATGGTAGTTGTCTAAGGCGTCAATCAACGTTAAATAATCGCCACAATTCGGCAACACACATTTGGAACAATCACGCGCATTCGGAATATGCATATCACCAAGTAAAAGAATTCGTTTGTTCTGAAGTGTATACAATGCAATCGTAGATGGATTTGAAATCCGTTTCAGACCGATCAAGGGGTCTTCCATCCTACATATCCTCTACATCCAAACCAGCCTCCATCCATCGCATCACGCGATCAGGATGCCAAGTCGCTGCCATCAACTCCTCCTTGTATACAGCGCATCGCTCTAGTTGGCGCTCCTTCGCCCGTGACTGACAGGTTACTACATACTTATCTAGCAACTGAATAAGATCCTTCTGTGGATACACATCCAAGCTCGTACAGTGTTTACACACAATCTTACCATCAGAGTTCAAATGAAGTTCAAGCACAATCGTCCCACGAAAGTCGCCAGTGAACATTAGAAATCCATCAGGCATTGTAGGATAGTGATATGACCATCCCTTCGCGTGTTCCAACACTGGCTCCTTCTTATAGAACTCCCACAACACCTTTGTATTCCGTGTGCTAATATACAACGAATCAATCTTTGGAAACCGCTTCAAGCACTCTGCTTTGAGCCAGTCTAGCTCACAGAAGAGTTCATTCATTTTTGTCGTACTAACTACGAAACCTCCGCGCATTTCCAATTTTTCTCAACAAGTTCCTCCTTGATTCGACCACACCTTGCAACAGAACGGAGGCGCGACAAGACGCCGCCTAGCCAATTCTCAATCGCCCACCGAAACTCAAGGTCTAGCAATTCGTGGAAGTTACAATGGATTCCAGAACTTAGCGAGTGTTCAATGAACCCATCTTCATTACATTGAAGCCAGACATAGTAGACTCCGTAGAGTCCATAGTTCCATAGGTCAATCCGAAGATGACAATATCCAATGTCATTGTCCTCTAGACCATCAACAGCCACCTCCTTACAATCTGCAGGCGTATGTAGGTAGCCACCAGCGTATGTCTTGATCGCAACTTTATGAAAGTAAGGATATGCCATTTGCACCGTTGCAAACAGCAGATTCCGCTGTCTCATCAGTTCGTCGACACAATCATAGACATCCATTTTCTACCGGTACATGTCAAACTCGCGAACCGAACCTCAATTTTTTCCCTCCAACAACTTGAGCCATTCTGCTTGCATCTGTGGGTTATAGATACTGTGGCGCCATGCCAAGATTCTGCCATGCGCGCGATACGCTTCTAACTTGTCTTGGTGCAAAGTAACAGCATCATGCATCAATTCGGCCGCCTTTACAAAATCATTGCCCTTGTAAAAGTAGCCAAACTCCTTCCAAGTCAGACCATTGTGAATCACAGGGAAGCCTGCATTCAAAAACTCCAGGATCATGTAGTTAAATTCATTGTTCAAGTGGAAGCAGACTGCAATACAATGCGGTGTTGCCTTCAGAATACTCACAATATCCTTGCGTCCTGCCCACTGTACTTTTCCTTTCGTCAATGTCTCGAGATAGGGCTTGATAGACTCATTGAAATGAGGGCTCTTTGAGAGTCGCTCGCTGTTGTAGATAATGCAATCAAAGTCAACATCAGGATGGGTGCGCGCATATGCTTCTACAGCCAAGATAGGCACAAGAGAATTCTTCTGAAACGAAATATTCGGCTCCATAATAATGAAAGTCGGCTTCTCACCTGCCTTGCGAGGACGCCATCCAACAAAGCGACGGCCGTCGTCCGTCATCACAGAGGAATCCCAGATATAAGGTGCAATCTTCTGTGCAGATGTTCCAGGTTGCACATCATTCAAAAGGGCGGCATATTCTGCATGCTGGGCGTAGTGAGGCGAGACCCAGATTTCTTGCGTCTCACCGACAACGTGGTGAGCAAAGTGAAGGGGATTATAAAAGACTGGTGTTTCAATGTCGATATTCAAAATGTTGCCTAAATAGAGCTTCGCCGTTCGAGCACCGAGCATCTTCATGTGTCGCCGCAAAGACTTATCAATGCTCATTCCAATCTCCAGGTACAATCCAATAGGAATGGGAGTCTTCAAGATATCCTCAACAGTTGCAATGCGACTCTGGCGCAGAATCTCAGGAACGATATTCAGATCCGTTGGCTTCGAATTCACAACATAAATAGGCAACCATCCAAGAACCTCGGCCATTTTGTAAATCACAAATACGTTTTGGTACAATCCATTACAGAAGATATTCTCGTCTGTAATACTTGCCGTTGCCAAGAGCAGCACACGCCGATTGAACAACGCAGGTACCTCTTTCAGTGACTTCAAAGGCTTCCACGCATCGGAATCAAACAAGGCTGTTCGTGCCATTCCTGGAAGTGTTTCGGCGTCCATACTCGTTTTTGGTAGGCACATGTTTTTAGACAGTCTAAAAATACGACTTACGCCATCTAAACCAATAACAAGCAACCACACCAAATGCCTAACAGGTCTGCCGCGCAACGACTCTTCATTTTTCTACAATGCCCAATCACGGGTACACCACCCTATGTTCTATCGGTTCAACACGCATCAGAATTCACCCAGAAACTGTACACGGATTATACAAGACAAACATATTATCCATTCTTGTGCAACACTACACTTTCAAAGGCAGGCATTCTTCCACCCCCTAGCCCACGCGTTGTTATGCTCCCCATTGAAGTTCCAGACCCTCGCGCGCAACCAATTCTTTTGCCCACGGTTGCAACACACCCTTTACAATTGCGGTAGGTCGGTAAGGCCACGGGCATTCATAGACTGCATTTGCCCGTGAAGACCATCGAATCCATGCCAGGTGGAGTGCGTCAGGAAAGAGTGTCTGAAAGATCTTTTTTCCTTCCTCGTTCTCAGCCGTGTTCTCTTCGATTGCAACACGAGCCCAGTCTCGGCCATCCTGTGGCAAAAATGGATGGCGCATCTTTGCAGCTTGTATCACGAGTTTCAAGTACATACAGTATGCATCACGCCTCCAAATCGTTGCTTGAAACGTAAAGAAATACGGATCCGCGCTACTCAACGTCGCCCAGTTTCCAAGACATGGCTCTTTTACAACGGGTCCAGGACATGGCATCAATCGTGCCGATTGAATCTTTGGATTCGCATCCATCCAGATCACAACCTTTTCAATCTCGGCAACATCGACACCAGGTCTTTCCAACAAAAAGTCCTCTTGCATCGGCAAAATATACTGAACTGCAGAGGGCAATGCCTCCACAGTCGCTACACGACTTTCCCAGAAGCCACTCACAGAACGATCAAGCTTGATCACCTGTACACCAGACAAATCTCGCAACTGAGGATGATCAGGGACTTCTGTTCCAAGATAGCGGGGCCAGGAAAAGCCGTGGCCATAGCGATCCAGTAAACCAACGTGCGCCTTCAAAAGCGAATAGTATTTCGGTGTACTATTGACTACATATGCACATCGCTCCATTGATCTCTTTGGTCTAAACGACAACCTCTTTAATCCTAGAGAGCAAGCCTTCATGGAGGGTCGTCATCCCATCACAGGAAAGCCGATTCGCATCCTTCGAACTGAAACACACCTATATCGCAATCGCAAGACTCTTGTATGGCTTCGCAACCAGACCTACACAAATCGCTATCGACGCTGGGACACCATTGTGACAGATATTCATGCCCTCGAGACTTGGACGCGTGTTCTTGGAATGCCACCTATGATTTACGCGAGCCTCTCAGACGATGAAGCCGAGATTCGCGAACTCCTTGATTCAAATACGCTCGATGGTGTCCAACTCCTCTTTCTTCGCAAAACTCCAATTGTGGCCTACACAAAAGAGCGTTTGCAAGAGAAAGGATATCAGAACATTGTTTGCATTGAGGAAATGCCGATCATGTACCCTCACTGCAACTTCAAGTTTGACCCAACAAAAACGAGGCTCCAAGATCTTATTTTAGCCATTGCAACCCTCTTTCGTCTGCAGAGAGTCGCAGGTCTCGCAGACTACGAAAAGGTAGAGTCAAGCGAGTATATTCAACAACTAAAGGATCTCTGGAATCTGGAAGTTGCATCTATCAATGATGCTCCTGAAGAACTCTGGCTCATTCAACAATACTATTTTGCACCGAAGGCAAAGCGTGAACGTGAGATTCGAAAGTGCCTCATAAAAAATCTTGAGTGCCCATACATTGATAAGGTTCTTCTTCTAAACGAAGATGATCTCTCAGACCGCCTCCCCACACACGAGAAACTTCAACTCAAGGAACTTGGACATCGCCTCACCTATTGGGATGTACTTCAATGCATCCAAAAGGAAGTTCCAGAGAATGTGATTGTCGCCTTTGCAAACTCAGATATTTACTTGGATGACACCTGGCGCCTCTTGTGGAGTGTGAATCTGAAGGATAAGTTTCTGTCCCTCTTGCGCTATGACGAGCCGAGTCCTGGGGACGAGACCGATCAGCCAAAACTGTTTGGTCCTCGACCTGACAGCCAAGATACATGGGTCGTTCATTCCTCAAGTCTAAAACAGCGCAATCTCCAGCCAACAGATTTTGACTTTGAGTTTGGCCGTGCAGGATGCGACAATGCTGTAAATCTGTCCATGCTCAGGAATAAGTTCGTCGTCTGCAATCCTGCCTATAGCCTTAGAACCATCCATGTTCACCAGAGTCAAATCCGTACGTATAATCCAGCGGACTGCATTGATAAGCCAATGTATCTCTATCTTGAGCCAACTGGTCTTCATGACATGCAGCCACTTAATGACCTGACACCCTATGAGAAGCCATGGAAGCAGGCCAAGCCGTTCCCACGACCGATTAAGGGTGACAAGCAACAGGTCAAGACACTTTGCACGATGCTGGCGCACAATGAAGTATTCTTTTATGATCCAACGGAGGAGAATACATGGCATCCTGGCGGCAAAGAGAAGGACACTGTCTATGAATTTAAGAATGCAACGCAGACACCAACTGGTCTAGTCTTTGACAATATGCGAATCATGCTCGGCCATTATAAGTCATTAAGAGAAGGGTGGTCAAATCACGAGCTCAGCCAGCTTGTTCCTACGCTATCTGTGCCAGCATCTGTTGCTATTTCTTGCCCTGATGACATGGTTAAGACCCCATTTGATTATGTCTTAAACTATCTAGGAAAAGTGTTGCAACTTCGTGATGCTGGATACAAGGGGGAGTTCTGGGTACCTCGTGATGGATTCATGCCACTGTTGCGTGAGTTCACTTGGGATGAAGAGACAATTCCTATTATGCCAAGGGACAAGGATATTCAAGCCTTTAGCAAAACCCTATACATGGCTGCACCAATTCAATCTACTGGATCAACGCGCGAGAAGATTCAAGCACTGCGGTCTCACCTGCGAGGATATCGCCAAGAACCAGTCCGCCCTATGACAGCAGTAATTTTACAAGATGATGATCTAATCACGACGCAAGCTGCTAAGAAGATTGAGGAGAATTTAGAGACTCAGGGATACTGCACGGCAGTCCTCTATCCATCTCGCACTGCTCCTGAACGAATCATTGGTACTATCTGTGGTGCATCGGTCCTAATTGCACCACTTACAAAGAAGACAAAATCGCAGCATTTCTATTGGCTGTTACCTGAGGGTGCAAAGGTCATTGAACTCCAACATGAACTCATGCCATTTGGTGAGGGAATTCACGAGGCTGGTGCGGCGAATGTGGAGCTTTGGTTTTCCTCTGTTCCACGATCAAATAAGGAGACACTCCAGCAGTATGTGCAACAAGCAGTGTATTTTGCACTATTAGAGATGAGTTATACTTACATGAAAGATAAGGCAAAGCCAACGATTCATGTACCGATTGGCCAAGAAGGGTTTCACTCGCACACTGGCGACAGTTTTCGAGAGATGGTTGAACTATGGCAGGAGAAAAAGTATGTGACTATTGAGCGAGACCCAACGATTGCGTTTTGTTGGCTAGGTATTCCTGGAGAAACCCTTTTGTATGATCGTCCCACGCTCAAGTGGCTCGAGGCTGCGCCAGCAGGAGAACGAAGCTATCAACTCGCCCTGATGGGAAATCCTGCGCCAACAGAGGATCTTCAGAAATCATGGAGTTTCTGGCCTCGCAAGCCGAAACTACTCGAGGCTCTCCTGGAAAAAGAGCCACCAAAGACGACACGAACCAAGCGGCTTGTGTTCTATGGCAAGATTGAGAATCAGGTACAGCGGCAGCGTCGTACAGCGCAGGACTGGTTTACTGCGTGTGATGACTGGGCAATGGCTGGAGAGATGGAGCCGCCCAAGTACACCCATGAGGAGTATTTGCGCCGCCTTGGCCAAGCCAAGTTTGCCTTGTGCCTCGCAGGATACGGCTTCAAGTGTCATCGTGAGATTGAGGCAATGGCATTTGGAACAGTACCAATTTGTGCACCCGATGTTGACATGAGCAATTATGCGAATCCACCAAAGGAAGGAGTCCACTATTTCCGTGCCAAAGATCCAGCAGGAGCACGGCTCCTCTCTGAACAAACGACCCACGATCAGTGGCTCACAATGTCACGCGCTTGCCAACAATGGTGGAAAGAGAATGCATCGGCTGAGGGACTCTGGAATCTCACAAAAAAACTTGCGAATCTTGAGTAGGTGGGATGAATAATGGCAACATATCGCCAATTTCTAGTGCAAATAGTGTTTTGAATGAAACTATGTTAGTTCCATATTTTATAAAAGATCAAATAGAGGAAGCATCTTCATATGCTGTTCAACAATTAAGACACTTTTTTGATTTGAATCCTGATGCAGTCTTTGCAAAAGATGAAAATGGCCGCCCCCTTGTGTTTTACATAGAGAGGACACTGCCACTAGATGCTCAAATGCCATATTATCAAACATTCACAGGTAATAAACGATTCACATTTCGTGTGCAAGATGAACAGGGGAATACAGTATTAGATAGGTTAATTGTTTCGTATATAATGGCTATGCAAGATAACCCTTTGAAGTATACACTTGATGATTTTGACCAAGCGCCGCTAATTTATGACTTAGTAGAACTTTTTGCAAAACGAGGGGCACATACGAATCATTTACTCCATCCCATGGCAGTTTTAATTCGTGCTCAGCAAGAAGGACGCCTTCATCCTGATTTTTTGCAAATGTCAATGGTACTTTTTGGCATTTTGGATCATTTCAAAACAGAAGATCCTAATGCTCCATCAAACAACACAAATAACAACACGAATAATAACCCATTACGGCGAATTGGAAACCTATTCCAAAATAACAATAGTCCATTGCCCCCAGGACAAAATAATAACAGTGCCCTGACCGCAAATCTTAGAACGAACTGGCGTGGATCACCTCGGCGCATTTCGCAAAATAGACCAGCAGCCTATCCTCCATTTTCATTGATGGAAGGATTGTCAAGAAATAATGAAGTTCCTCGTTCTCCTCAAATTCAACCAGAAAACTTTATAGAAGGGCGGCCTCAAGTCTTTGCAGTGCGTCGTGGACGACTGAATCCTACAGCCCTCAATAATACACCTGAATCTTCAAATCTACTCTCGGCGAATCTAGGAAATTATAATAAAAATAATAACATTGAATCGAGATTTCGTCGAGCAGCATTCAATGCAGCCAGAACAGCGCGGACGAGACCCAATAGAAACGCCGTCGATCCTGGTACAATTCCTAGTGCGCGTCGTCGACGCAACAGAAAGTCACGGAAAAAAGTAATTTAACACAGTATACTATCATGTCTTACAGAACTTGTCTAAAGAAACAAACATCAATATGAATAGATTTATTCACAATGACGTTTATTGAACGACTCAGCCGCGCTCCAAAGAACTTTCCACTTCTGAAGAATGTAAAAAATGCCAAGCTACTTGTTCACGGACAGGGTGTCTTTTTGTTCACAAATCAGGATACCACTGCATCCTGTACATTTACACTTATGAATAGCGATGCTACAAACGGTCTCAAGATCCAGTTCACAACTTCCAATGTCCTGGTACAAGGCATCCAGAATCCAGAACTGCTCAAAGACCCATCCAATAAACAGGGTCTTGTAAATCTTCCAGGAGCCTTCTATTGGTTCAGTCTAGATTCGCAGAATCAGGTTCTATCCGCTGGAATTGGCGAGCCACGCAAGGAGACCGCGATCTATACATATAGGTTCCCCAACTCGACCAAAGAGGAGTTTGAACAAACAAAGCAGTTTCTAGAGAGTCTCACGACAATTCAGATTCCTGAGGAAAGCAGTTCCCTTACGCCACTTGGCCTCATTCGCGACCCTATTACCGCGAACATTCCACTCAAGGTGAAGCCAACCGATGACCTCACAATGATGGATGTTGCAACCAGCACTTATATGCCAAGTGCGAACCTATCCCAGATCTGCCAGAAGCTCTATAACTGCATTTCTGGCAAGAAGTTTGTCTTAGATGACGCAAGTTTCCCAGACTTTTCCAAGGCCATTGAGTACAGCATTGCAACTCCTGGACTCTGGTGCTACGAACGACTCAAGCAAAAGGCAACAGAATTTAACAAGGATAAGCCAGACCCTTCAGAAACCTATCTACGTATCACTCTTGGCCAGAACAACGGCGAGTCCCCTGGTATTCCGTATGTTATGGAGATCTGGCCAGTCGGTCATTATTCCCCAATTCACAATCATGCAGGAGCCAATGCGATTATTCGTGTTCTGCACGGTGAGATTAATGTTAGTCTCTTTTCATTCTTATGCGAAGCGAGCGACCCTATTCAACCCTTCGCCTCGGCCAGCTTCAAAAAGGATGATGTAACATGGATTACACCCAATCTTAACCAGATACATCAACTGCGTAACCTCGTATACAATAAGGACACTTGCATCACAATCCAGTGTTATATGTATGATACAGATAACAGTGCACATTATGACTATTTTGACTATCTTGATGCAGATGGTAACAAGCAACAATACGAGCCAGACTCAGACATGGACTTCGTGGAGTTCAAGAACCTGATGCGTAAAGAATGGGAAGCGCGTCCTCAAAAGGCATGGTATTCGTTTTGTTAGAACTTCCGCTTGTATAAAGGATTGCTAGAATCCTCTCGTGCAGTCTCTACTTCTCCAGAGGCCTGCTTCTTGAAATCAATTGGTTCCATTCCTAGTTTGGAACGACCCCAATTGACCGTCTCCTGGACAAACTGCTACTCAAACGCACATTGTAACCGCGGAAATCAAACAATGAACCTTTCAAGAGTTCATCTTGATCTGCATACTGTGATACTATATTGCTCCAATTGGATTTTCCAATGAAGTTTGAGGCAACATTTGACACCGAGGGCAACCATCCATTCGGCTGCACAAATGCTAATTTGCCATTCTTGTAAATGTGGATATCAGGTCGAAATGCGTTGTTGTTACCCACTGTCACACAAATGTGTGTCCATTGACCAAGTTCAAATGCATTCTGCAAAACAATATGTAACTTGCGCGTCTTGCCTTCCCAGATCTCATACAACATATCGGCATTCTGCCCAACCTCGATCGCACCAGATTTCTTATTGCGACCAACTGGCTCAACGGCAGGTGCCTTGCAATCAAAGTCGTCCACATTCGCGCAAGTCGTCTTCATTAAACGCTGTGGGTGTACTTCATCGACTGGCTGTTGACCACTCGGCGATGCGGGCAAAGTACTTTCCAGTCCAGCACAAATACTTTGTGGCTTCTGCACTTCCAAGCCCTGATTTCCACGGCCGACAATACTTACAAATACATTGTCGTTCCCTGCGCCATTTCCAAAATCAAAGACACGAGCATTGTTGGTAAATTCATCGAACTTGACCCAGAAACTGAATGCGCGCATTTGACGCAACAACACCTTCTGGCCAAGGCGCAAGGTACGATCATCGCCAATTCGCAAGAATTGATCGACGCCATTCAGTTTCAAGCCATCCGTTTTCACAGGCTTCACGGGCTTTTCTCGCACAGCCGCCTCACCAGCCGCCGTCAAAATCAAGTTTTGAGCATAGTCGTTCATGTCGTCGTAGAATCGTAGCCAGAACATTGCACCTTGGTAAAATTTCAACAAGAGTCCAATATCATCTGGTGGGCTTGGATCTAGAACCAAATCTGTATCGAACGACAAGTCTTCGGCCAAATTGCAATAGCAGTCAAACTTGTTGTTCACTTTCAAAATACGGCAGTAATCGTCGCGTCCATCTCCATTTGTATCGCGCATATAATCATCTCGGCTTAACAATAAGCCCTCCTTGACAGAATTTGTACGATAGGCCGTACTGCTTGTATTTTCGGCTCCGCCCAACGCGCATGCAAAGAACACATTTTTAGGATCATCTCCCTCTTGCACGATTCGACAGAAGTCGGACTTGATACCGAACCGCTGCAAGTCGGCATATCCAACAAAATAGCGAGGATCTCGTGTCAATCCAGCGACTTCAAGTTCGGGACCTACGTCACCTCTGCGTGGAACAAGCTTTGTCCAAAATGCACTTCCACCTGTACTTTCTTCTGTTGCCGCGAATCCTTCTAGGAACTTTGGCCGCCATCCTTCCACGACGACGACTGCGACGAGAAGTAGAAGAGATGCCCAAACAAATACCCGAATCCATTGGGTTTCAAGAAGATGTTGCATCTTCACAATCCCTTTCTAACTAGGGGTTCTGGCTTGCATTTGCGTCTTCCAAACGAGTCTTTCAAAACACTCACCAACAATAGGATGCGCGGTGGAGTCGAAATTGGAAAAGGTCTATATGGCTGTGTCTTCAACCCTCCTTTGAAATGCAAACCATCCACTAAGAAGTCTGTCTATAAACAAGATACTCGTATCCCACCTGTTAGTAAGATTACCGTAAAAGAAGATGGATTGCGTGAAATCAATGCAACAGAGATCTTGCAAACAATTCCAAATTTTGAATCTTATTTTGTTGCCGTATCGGCATCGTGCGAGCCAGAAGAACCAGAAAAGCAGTCAGAGAATATAACGGAGTGCAAGATTGTAAAACAAAAACCCTATTCAAAACTTATCTTGTTAACAATGCCATATTCTGGCCTCACTTTGAATCAGCGACGCCCCTTTTTCTTAGAACATTATATGGCTTTTTCAAAGCATTTGCTAGAAGCAGGATCCTATTTATTATCGAAGCAGCTTGTACACTTTGACATGCATTTGAATAATATTCTTGTGCTTGATAAACCTCGTCTTATAGATTTTGGCTTCCTCTGGTCACCCAATTCGCTTACATATATGAATGTTTCTAACCAATATCGTAAGTATGATCCACGACTCGATCAAGAATCTGCAGATTGCACATATTGGAATGGGAAACTAGAAAAACAAGATAACGCTACCCTAATTCAAGATATTCTAAAACGAAAACCAATCGTACAAATTTTGCAAACTGCCCTAGGTGTTTCCTATGCACAGCTCGAAAAGGAGTTTGAAAGTTTCACAATGTCTTCTGCCGTTGTGAAAAACTTCGATAGTCTCAACTACTTCAAGCTGTATTGGAGCAAATTTGACGCATGGTCTATAGGTGCAATTATAGCCACCTTCTTTTACTATGGCCTCTTTGATCCTGCATTCAAGACCGCGGTTTATGATGTAAACAAAATCAAGATTATTACGGTCTGCAAAGGCCTATTACATATTGACCCAGCCTACAGACTTGACGCTATCGAGGCGCTCAACCTCTGGGCACCAGAATCACCAGTTCTCAAAGACCCTACGATCGCCAAGTGGCTCGAGTCCCAGACCGCTTTGCGCGCGAAGACGATTTCTGCTTCCGAGTTTTCGTATGTCTAACCCCTCCTCGAATGACATTGCGATGAGTTCGAGGAACACATAAGAAGGGACATGCATTTCGATAATTCAGTTCATGATCCCCCTCGTGTTCTGCAGGGTAATAGCGGCTCGCCAGTTGAGGATTATAGATCTTAACGCCTTCAGAATCAACATCAGTCGCAGCACGCGCCCCAGGTTTATGCACAAACCAACCGTCGTTCGTTTGTACATAGTAATGAAAATCCTGTTTTTCATCGACTACAACGGAGATTTTGCTCATTCCTTTTGGGCATTTTTGCTCAAATGTCGCAAGTGTAGCCTCGGGAATATCACCTAATGTTCGTGATACGACAACAGGGCAACTTTTCTTCACATCGCCCTTAATTCCAGCCTTCAGACCTGGGCTATGAAATCTCGCATCACAATTTGGCGTTGACTTGCACTGCTTGATTTTTGCTTCATCGTGAGCACCAACCGCAAACGCATAGCAATTGTGGGTTCGCCTTTTAAAAATATTATTTGTATACTCGTCCATGATTTTACGACTCGGTTCATATCCTGTCATAGGTGCTTTGTGATCACATCCTTGCATATGAACTTGGCAAAATGGTTCTCCCTTGAGGGGTGGTCGTTTACAATTGGGGTCACATTGACACCGTCTAGGAGGTCGTGCTCCCATCTAATAACCCTGCTGAATTCATGGCTCGCTCGACTTGGAGAAACTGGGCAGTCGATGGTGTAGGTGTGTATAAACCATTGATAGAACCTTGTCCACCAACTGTTGCTGGAGTCTGCGCAGTTGCATCTTGGGATTTCCAGTATTCGTCCGTTGTCTGGGTCAATTTGATTCGTTCCAGGGCATGTGTGAAAAAGATCAATTCATTCGCATGTGTACTTGGTACAGGTTTCCAATGATGACCCCCATATTTCCCAGTGAGTTGAATGTATTGCCAACACTCACTTCGAACCTGTTCCTTTACGGTATGCAAATAATTGTGCTTCTTTTCAACTTTAAAAAGAGTCAGTACACCATTGAATGTCGTAACAAAAAGACTAGTAATCCAAGTAATCCAATAGACGATTGCCCCATATTCGCCGCTCTGGTTTTGAATACTAAGCAGCGCAGGAACGACAAGGGAACCGATTGTCACGATCGCGCGACCAACATGGTAGACAGTACTATACATCGCTGCACGATGGCTATATTCATCCAGCAAGTTTGACGCTCTGTATAAGACTGCTCTCTTTTGAAAGTCACTAATTCCAGATACATCCTCGAGTGCCTCCAAGACTTGGTGGTTTGCACGGCCGCGCCAAAAGACAAGAGGCATACGCCTTGAAAAATTGGGAGTTCCCGTTGGTCTACTTACTGGCAAAAGTGGTTCGTTCGACATGTATCTGTATAGTATCCTCGATCATTTTACACCAACCGATGATCAGTTTGCCCTAAACTCTACAGATGGCATTGTAGTTCCTAGACATCTCTGGGATCAATGGTCGCGCGAGTGCTCCACGACCATGATTGTTGCCCTCAAGCAAGACTCTACGAGCCAAGTCGCAGTCGTCGCATCCTTTCATGATAATTCACAGGACACTGTCTATGCACCGCAATGGATGTTTCATCGCCTACACCATGGAGGTCTGCTAGAAATCGACCCACTATGGCTAGATGATGAGGGCGACGAACCACTACCCCTTGCCACAAAGATCACACTCAAGCCACTTGACAATGTCTTCTATCACGCATCCGCCGAAGAAGAACTATCCGAGCACCTAAAGCACTTTCAGTCCCTCCAAGCGGGCTGTATCCTCTCGGTACCTCTCAAGGCACTGGGAGGATATGAAGTGGATGTCTTCGTGGAGTCATGTGAACCTGCGAGCTGTGTCTTGCTGCGCGGCGAAGTGCCACT
>JACCDG011572104.1_pt1 | contig 19806 bp, 2 predicted proteins | sample 7442471 | NCBI WGS metagenome assembly JACCDG01 (sample SAMN15323444, study PRJNA562643) | freshwater metagenome | isolation source: river surface water | place: USA:Blue River Watershed | collected 2017-08-17 | reverse complement strand
GAACTAGTCGCATAGCTTACTCCCTCTACTAGAGTTTCTGTGATTGGTGAGGTTGAGCGGAGGATGGTAGTGGTGGAGATGTCGGAGTCGGCAGAGTTGACGAAAGAAAGGGTGAGTTGGGAGTTAGCCGGTGTTACGAAAGGAAATGAAGAAATCATTACCGACGAAGAACTGTTAGTTGATGACACTGCGACAAATGTTCCATTAGCATGCACAATAGAAGTCCATGGATTATTTATTGCACCTGCTTGACTTGTCCACACAATACCATTAGGCGATGTCATAACACGGTCACCTGTTCCTGAAGAAGCTACTGCCACGAAAAGCCCGTTACCGTAGGTGACTGAGTTCCATGCGCTATCTACTGCACTAGTGCGACTAGTCCAGCTCACACCATCCGGTGAAGTCATAACTCTGTTACCTGTTCCTGAAGAAGCTACTGCCACGAAAAGCCCGTTACCGTAGGTGACAGATTTCCAATCATTGTCAGCAGCGACTATACTAGTTGACCACGTCGTTCCATTAGAAGAAACCAGAGCACGATCTAAACTCCCCACAGTATCTGCAACAGCAACAAAAAGTCCATTGCCAAATGTTACTGACTGGAATCGTCTTCTTGATCCAGTTCTTGTTGTCCAAGTAACACCATCAGGAGATGTCATGATGCGGTTTGAAGTTCCTCCAATTGTACAACTTATTCCAGTTGAAGAACATGCAACAGCAACAAAAAGTCCATTGCCATATGTAATAGAGCGAAAGGCAGCTGCAAAAGCTCCAGTACGGAGCGTCCACGTAATACCATCTGACGAAGTCATTACGTTCGATGTTGTAGTGGTTGCTGCAACTGCAACAAATAAATTGTTCCCAAATACAACAGATTGCCAGTTAACATCAGATACACTTGTACGACTAGTCCACACAATACCGTCAGGTGAAGTCATAACACGGTTAGAAGTTCCGCTAAAAGAAACCGCCACAAAAAGCCCATTACCGTAGGTGACGGATCTCCATGAGAGACTCACAGCAGGTACCTGATATTTCCAGTTTGCAACATTTCCTGGAGACCCGTTGTCAATAGTAATGGTCGTTGATGCATAATCACTGCCATAAATAACAATAACATTTGTCCCAAGTACATTTGTCACTGTAGTGGACGCAAAATAATTTATACCGACTTCAGGTGCTGGCATAAGAATATGCGACTTAGATGTAACTCGTACTCGATACTCAGTAATTACACTTTTAGCTAACAAACCATTAACGGGGATTACTACAACATCTGTAGAGGGCATAGAGAGTGACCCATGCACCGTTAACCCGTCAAGACTCGTAATCTCGACCAAGGAGGTGGATGTTGCTGTCGACGAAGCAAAAGTTACAGTTACTGACTGAATTGAATCTATCCCGGAATCTGTCTGAAGAGTAAAACTATTAGAAGATGTCGCGGAACTTCCAGGGGGAACCATCTTAGACAATTCATCACTTCCCTGACCTATGGTAATAGTTCTGTTTGGTGTACTGGAAGCAGGTGCCCAAACACTTCCCTCACTATAATTCCCGAATACATCTTTTGTAAATACTTTAAAATAGTATGGGGTACCATTGTACACATTTGTTGCATCACATGTATACCTAGTTGAAGGGGTTACTGGGAATGAGCATGATACTTTACTAGACCCAATAATTGTCCCAGTTGCGTATGTCAGGCCATCAGTTGGTTTATCTGTGATTGGTAAAGTATTTTGTAGCACAAGGATACGTTCAAGATCTGAATCCAAAGTTGTTGTAAAAGGAAGTGTGATTTTATTATTTGAAATAGCAGGAGCAGGAAGAGATGAAGTGATAATTCTGCTATCACCTACCGAGACAAAGACCCCTTGACCATATGCGGTACCTTGCCAGTTCCCAGAAGAAACGATTGATGAACTTGTCGTTGCCTGACCCCAACTTCCACCTCCGTCAAACGATATATACGTAGAAGTCGAACCAGAGTACATACTTAAAATATGTCTATTATTGCCATAAGCAAAAGAATAAACCTGTCCAGGCAAATTACTCAATAAATAATCCCACGTTACCCCGTCAAGAGATGAGAACACTTTGCCGCTAGTATCTCCGACTAAAAATCTCCCATTTGCGAAACGATTCCCGTAGAAATATCCTCCATTTTTAACCTGACGCTGTGTCCAGGTAATACCGTCGGGCGATGTCAAAATAAGACCACTATTCCCTGCACTCGCCAAAAAAATGCCATTACCATATGAAATATTGACCGAAGAAGTTGATGGAAATAGTGTTTTATTAAGTTTCCATGTAATCCCATCAACCGATGTCATAATCCCACCTCCATCATATGAAGATACAACAAAGACACCGTTACCATAAGCGACACCATACCACGACTGTGTACTTGATGCACTTGTTCGTGTTGTCCATGTAATACCGTCTGGCGAAGTTGCGATTCTAGGAACAGTTGAGGATCTTCCGCAGGAAGTATTTTCACTACAAGCAGTAACAACATAAAGACCACCACCGTATGCCATCATCCTCCACCCAGATGGCTCTATATTTCTGGGTGTCCACGTAGCACCATCTGGCGAAGTTAGAATGCGACTACTTGTAGCTGCCCCCCCCAACGCATTAACCACAAAAAGGCCGTTAGCGTATGTGACTGATCGCAATGAGACTGCATCGCCTGGAACAACTTGTTCGTTCCAGGTATACCCATCTCCTCCAACACTTTCAGAAAAATTATCAATTGTTGTTGTTGCTCCTGCCGCATCCTCTCCTATCGACTCCCCTGTGGTATTAGAAAATGAACTGATTCGTGAACGAATATAATATTCCCCAGGCGCCACAGCTATAGCTTGATGACTCCTTGGGGTTATGCGGATTTTATACTGTGAAGTAGTTGACGAAACATGTAGAGGCGCATTTACAATTGGAACAACAATCTTATCAGAGACTGGTTCAGACACTGACCCATAAACAGTAGCACCATCATTACTGGTAACTTCTACTAATGCTATAGATTTATAATATTCAGAATAATTATAACTTGACCCAGAACGTGAGGTCATTATCGACCCATTTGTACTAACAGCAACAAGTGCTCCACCCCCATAAGCAATGGAGCTCCAGTTACTTCCATTTATTGCACCTGTCGTGGTACTCCAAGTATACCCATCTCTTGAAACCATAACTGAGTCACCAGAATTAACACTACTTCCTACAGCAATAAATAAACCGTTAAGAAATGTTACATGATTCCATGATGTGCTCGCTACCCCAGTTAGAGCACTCCACTGTGTCGTAGTTGTTGAGATCATTAGACTTACACCTGTTGTTGATGCTGCAACTGCAACAAAAACATCATTACCATATGTAACTGAACTCCAGTTGCTTCGTACGCCACTATTTATAGCCACCCAAGTGATTCCATTAGTTGACGTCATTACATTTGTAGTAGTTGAAACATCATCTGAGACAGCAACAAACGTTCCATTACCATGCGTCACCCCTTTCCAGTTAATTGAGCGCGCTGGTGTGCGTGATGTCCATGTTGTTCCATCGTATGAAGTACCAATACTTGTGCCAATGACACTAACAAAAGTACTTGAACCATATGTGATAGATGTCCCTCCTACACCTGAGGCAGTTGTAGTCGCCCACGTTTTACCATCATATGAATAAAAATAACTACCAAAAGGTAAAGGGTAAAGTGAACTTACTAGAAATAATCCGTTAGCATATGTAGCTGACAAAAAAATATTCCCCGTAACTAATGGAGACGCAGACTCAGACCATGTCACACCGTCATAGGAAGTTGCAATATAGCTATCTAATGAGACAGCGACGAATACTCCATTACCGTATGTTACCGAACTCCATGATCTTGCAAACGTGGGTAGACTAGTAGACCATGTATGCCCAGTACTGTTATATGACCCAGCAGAAGCACTTGCTCCGGTTGATGAGTACATGACACGATTGTTTGTGCCTGACGAAGCAACAGCAACAATAAGGCCGTTGCCGTATACTACTCCATTCCAATTATTATCAAACACACTTGGTCTTGTGGCCCATGAAGTTCCATTCTGGGATACCATAACTCTATTACCTGTTCCTGAAGATGCTACTGCGACAAAAAGGCCGTTACCGTAGGTGACTGAGTTCCATGTGTTATCTGCTGCGCTCGTACGGCTGGTCCAGGTGATGCCATCAGGGGACGTCATAACTCTGTCGCCTGTTCCTGAAGATGCAACAGCAACGAAGAGGCCGTTACCGTAGGTAACTGAGTTCCATGTGTTATCTGCTGCGCTCGTACGGCTGGTCCAGGTGATGCCATCAGGGGACGTCATAACTCTGTCGCCTGTTCCTGAAGATGCTACTGCGACAAAAAGGCCGTTACCGTAGGTAACTGAGTTCCAGTTATTAGAAGCGCTTCCAGTTCGAAGAGTCCAGTTCGCCCCGTCGTACGAGGTCATCACATTTGATGTCGAAGAAGTAGCTGCGACAGCTACATACATGCCATTACCATACACAACTGACTTCCATGTATTTGTTGGTGCCGATCGAGACACCCAACTTGCGCCAGTGGAAGAAGTCATAACTGGGTACAGTGATGAAGTGCTTGCAACAACTACGAACATTCCCTTCCCGTATGTTATTGCAGTCCATCCGTTAGTCGTAGTTGCTGTTGCTTGTACCCAATAGTCAGTAGATGTTGAGTACATGACGCTCGACGAAGTTGACGATGCAGAAATTGCTACAAAAGTACCCGCACCGAATGCAACTGCCCCCCAGTTATTATTTGAAGATGAAAGTGCCGAGACCCAACGTAAACCATCATTAGCCCCACCTCCGTTTAGATCAACTGTAACTTGTGTAATACTGCTCGTTGCATCAATTTGTGTGCTCGTTGTTGCAACACGAAAGGTAAATGAATCTGAAGTTGTAGCTTGATACCCTGGGCCGATTACTGTTGACGAAGCGTCAACTCCATCCCCAAGAACAACCGGGAGTCCGTATGCAAAAACATGAGGAGAAGAAACGAAAAATATAGCAACGAAAACTAACCCTAAGGCAGCTTTGGTCAGGCAGTGACAGCCAGTTATTTTGAGCACATATTGTCTGAAATTTACACAAAAAAGTTCCATGAATTTATTACTCATAGTATACAAGGAAGATACTGCTAGAGACTGCCACTTAAGCTTTTTTTTGATACCCACAACTTGAGCTTTCTCATATGAAATAGTAGACCTTACTGCATCGTACTAGCCACTCCAACTACCCTGTTCTTGGTGGCTGGTTTTAGGTTGGACAGTTGACAGTCTCGAATAAGTGCCGTGCCTATGAGTTATGAACTACTTCCAGGTAATCTTAAACTTTACGAAAAATCGTATTATTAATTGGTGTTATTTTTTTCTAGTATGACAACAAAAAAAGTAGTAAGTATCCTTAAACTTTTTTAAACTATTAGACTTAACAGAAATATTACATAAGGTATATAAAAATTGACGATACTTAGAATTCCTCCCCTTATAAGCATATCGAGTGACTAGTAAGCAGCGTACTTCGCTATTTACATTTGTAACTAATCTAGAAAAAATAATACTCATAGAACAGCTCACTGTGAACACTGGCCCAAGATACACAGCTTCGAGATACAGCTTACTTTATACTTTTTCGTAATTAGAATATAAAAACTTATCCACAGCGGAGTTACAGATTTTTACTATTTTGCTCTTAGTTAGGGAGACTCTTCACTCTACATTTTAGAGAGTAATCTAACTGAGCTCATCAACATGCATCTACTGTGTGCCGAGTTTGTAGAGCGACTGAACTTCTTTTGCAGTTAGTTCGCGGTTATAGAAACGAACGTCGTCGATAATACCAGAAGTATAGTCAGTAGTTCCGTCGTCACCTATTCGCCAATTTGTTGTACCAGTAATCGATGAGACTAGATTGTTAAAATTTGTTGTTAAGGTTTGGTTTATACCATTTTTATATATTTTAACCCCACTTACATTTGAGTTCCCAGCATAGGTTACTACTACATGGGTCCAGACATTTGGTAAAGAACTGTTAGTAGGTGTTGTGACGCTTATCCCATTTACGTTTCCATTACTTGCTAAATAGAATGTGAAGCTATTAGCATTACAGATATCTGTAACTGCATTTTTACACCAACCTAAAAACGTGCCTTTCGCAGGCCCAACATCATACAATCTTCCAAAGATAGTTTGGAATCCGCCCGCTGGGGCAACATTGTTTAGCTTGATCCATGTTGATATCGTAATTGGTTGTGTGCGTTCATAGTCAATTCCAGAGTAAGGAATAGAAACGTAATCATTCGTACCATCGAATCTAAGACCTTGGCCTAACTTACCGATTGTTTTTGATGAGGCTTGCGTCATGTTAGTTAACGTGCCCGTTCTATTATTACCACTTATATCAAGCGCGGTCGTACTTGTCATATTCTTCCCATCAAACGTCCAGTGGCCAACGAGACCTGAGTTAATACCTGTACGATTATTACTTGCTGGGCTACTGACTGCAGTAATCTTGCCAACTTTATAAGTTATCACAATAAGACCGTTCCCTCCAGTTCCACCGCTTACAGCTAGTCCGCCGCCTCCTCCACCACCTCCGTAATTACCTCCGTTACCACCCACCCCGCCACTACTACCGCCGTTAGCAGCTCCAGCTCCTCCACCCCCTCCTGACCCATGTGTAATATCCCATTCTGCACCATTTCCACCAACACCACCCGGCCAAAGTGTTGATGAGTTAAAACTACTAAAACCCCCAGCCCCTCCTCCTGCACTGTGACCTACACCACTACCACCATTTGAACCGCTACCTGTAGGCGGTGTACCGCCTCCAACACCTAAATCATTACCACCACCAGGAGCTCCCCCAGTAGCACTATTACCACCCGCGGAACCTCCACCACCTCCACCACCTCCTGCCCCACCTTTTTGAGCTCCAACCCCTCCACTATCACCACCTGCTCCAAGGTAACTTGCGGCACCACCACCTGCTCCACCACTATTGTATGAAGTATCTCTAGCACCTCCTCTACCACCTGAAAATGCTCCAGCTGTAGGAGTACTGCTTGCTGCTTGACCGCCTAATGTTTGAGATCCAGAGCTGTCGACACCAGCTGAACCACCTTTAGCAACAACAACTGAAGTATTGAAAGTAGTGTCAGTTCCTGCTGTAGATGGTGCCCCACCAGTGCCGATATTAACACTAATAACACTTCCAGGCGTAACTGTAATATTTCGTTTAACAGCATAAGCCCCTCCTCCTCCACCTGACCCTGTAAATGAACCTCCACCACCACCCGCTCCAATTGCTTCTACTTTTACTGAGTAAACACCTTGAGGGACAGTCCAAGTAGATGCTCCAGGTGTTGTAATAAATTCAATCCTATTTACTGTATCAAGTACTACACCACCACCTGCTTTGTAGAGGGATTGGACTTCTGCGGAGGTAATTGCGCGGTTGTACATGCGGACTTCATCGATAAGTCCAGCTGCATAGTCAGAGGTTTGGTCATCACCTATTCGCCAGTTATTAACTGGTTTAATACTTCCGGTTAAGTTGTTACTTACAACTTGATACGCTTGATTAACACCATTAATATAAATCTTAAGCCCACTTACATCTGAGCTCCCGTCATATGTCAATACAACATGATTCCAAACATTTGGCATAGCAGTACTTGTTGCAGTTTTTACAAAAATAGAACCGCCCCCACTGAGGGCAGCAGATAAAACAACCCAGATTCCATTCTGATTTGAAATACCGCTTGCATTTTTAGACCGAGCAAAGAAGGTCCCCTGGTTCCCGATTCCATTAGTTCTCCCCATAATTGACTGAGACCCTGCAACATCGTTAAACTTTATCCACGCAGAGATACTAAATGCATCCGTTCGCTCAAAATCTATCCCCGCATATGGAACAGAAACATAATCATTCACTCCATCGAACTGTAATGCTTGACCAACTTTACCTACTGCCTTTTTGGGTGGAGTGGTCATGTTGGTAAGAGTTCCATGACGACCGTTCCCACTTACATCTCTTGCTGATGTGTTAGTGAGATTCTTACCATCAAATGTCCACCAGCCGACAAGCCCACTTCTTACATCCCCTGCAGAGGAGGAGTTGATAGAGGTGAGGGCGGAAACTGAGTGGGTAGAGGATAGAATATAGAGTATAGAAAATAGAAAGAATGCGAGACGGTACAGACTTATAGACCGCTTAGCAAGGAGACAAACAGACAACAGATAAGCAATTGTTTGAGAGAAATTTGCGGGAGAATTGTTCTTCATAGATTTATATTGTAACAGTGTATCATTCATACAGTTTAGCTATTGTTGTGAACCGAGACGGTAAAGAGCCTGGACTTCTTTTGCCGTAAGAGCCCGATTATAAACACGAACGTCGTCAATTGTGCCGTTAAAAAATCTTTCCTGTACGCCATTATTATCTAAATTACCAATTGATAATGGTCGTGATGCTCCAGAGTACAGAGGGGTAGAGTCTGGCAAGGTGTTGTCTAACACCCCGTTTACATAAATAATATATATAGAACCATTAAATGTCCCCACTATATGATACCACTTACCAACAACCAGAGATGTCTGGGAAGTTACGAAATGATTTACGCCCCCAACGTATGTTCCAAAAGTAGGATTTCGATTTGAGGCGCCTCTCATGTCTGAAAAATAACTAATGTCACCACTACTATGTTTACCGCTTATGATTGTATCACTCACATCTGGAGTAGCATTTTCTTTAACCCAATAACTAATAGTAATGTTAGACGGGTTAAGTGATGTGGAGTACGGAATAGTAACATAGTCATCTACTCCATCAAATCTAAAACCTTGCCCAATCTTACCAATTGCTGTTTTTGGACTATTTTTTAAAGTCCCATTATTCCCATTCCCACTTATATCTGTCGCAGTTGCATTAGTTATATTCTTCCCATCAAATGTCCAGTAGCCGACGAGACCACTATTGATACCGGTGTTGTTGGTATTGGATGGATTTGTGGCTGCGACTGACCCACCTCCTGCTTTGTAGAGGGATTGGATTTCTGTTGGGGAAAGCGTCCTATTATACACACGAAAATCATCTAACAGTCCATTAAAATAATTTCTTGGTACAGTATTATATTCATTTGCGGCAATAGTTGTACGAAGTACGCTAACAATTGAGGTGGTAGCATAGTTAAATGATGCTTGATCTCTTACACCATCAATGTATACAGAAGCTGTACCGTTGTCATCCACCCAAACAACATGATGCCATGTATTATCAAATACTGTTGCATTTGTATACGTTTCTAAGATAGTACTGAAATTTGTTGCAACAATTAATATCTGTAGTTTTCCTCCTCGATCTGGATTACAACAATCAGATGGTGGCCCACTTAAAATATGAAACCCTGTGTTTCCACCGCTGTTACCAGATTCTGAATAAATGTATTTTACATTTTGAGAAGGTGCTTTAACCCAAAATGATATTGTCTCTCTTGGATTATTTGTATTATACACAACCCCTGCAGTTGAAGATGCTGAGATGAAATCATCCACCCCGTCAAATCGTAATGATTGACCTATTTTACCAGTAGCAGATGATGTCCTTGTGGTCATATTAGTAAGTGCACCGTTATTGCCTCGACCACTCACATCTGTTGCTGTAGCATTGGTCATATTGGTTCCATCGAACGTCCAGTAGCCAGCAAGCCCACTGTTAATACCAGTTGTGTTACTGCCGTTTGAACTTTTCCCTGGTGCTACTGCTGCGATAGTCCCACCCCCTGCTTTGTAGAGAGCCTGAGCTTCTTTAAGAGATAGCGCACGGTTGTATAAGCGGACATCATCAATGAGACCGTTTGTATATACGGTAGTAAGACTGTTTGCTTCGTACACAGCACCTACTCGGAAGCGACTCGTTGATGGGTATACCATTGTTGTCGCTGAGCCACTTTGGGCACCACCTTGCAGAACACCATTCACATAGATAGACATTGTGTTATATGCAGTAGCAACAGCTGCTATATGGTACCACTTACCTGTGGTAACAGCTCCTGCACTTGTAATAAAGGTACTTCGAAATGCTGGATCACAACATCCTCCACCAGGACCAATGTTCAAGTACACAGCTCCAGTAGAATCTACAGTAAGACTAAACCCCGTGTACTGTCCATTAGTACTGACATCACTTGAGGTAATTATTGGTGAACCAAATGATGTAGGGGCAAGGGAGTTAAGTTTAACCCATACTGAGATACTAAATGGGAATGTAGGGCGAAGTGTAGTAGTTGTACCCATATCAACATAACTATTTGTTCCATTGAGTTGTAGTGCTTGACCTATTTTGCCAATTGTCTTTTTTGGAGAATTAGTAAGTGCACCATCAACACCACTCCCACTACTATCCGTTGCAGTTGCGTTAGTCATGTTCTTACCATCAAATGTCCAGTAGCCAATGAGACCACTTCGAATATCTCCTGCAGATGAGGTAGTGACAGTGGTGAGAGCAGAAGCAGGAGATACTGAATGTAGAATATAGAGTATAGAAAACAGAAAGAATATACTTCGTGTTATTTTCGATAACAAATTCTGCGTGTTTAATAATTTAAAGTTGAATAGTTTTTTCATAGTGGTTATGGTGTTGTTGAGCTAGCGTCAGTTGGATTTGGGTCAAGGGCTGGTGATGGATCTGGGGTAGATTCCGGTATCGAGTCAGTACTTGTGCCTGTGGTGTCGGTAGCCCCTGAATCAGTAGTTGTACCTGCTCCCCCTACTCCATTATCAGTTGACGTACCGAGCACAGTACCATCAGTTGGAAGACCTGCTCCTCCAGCTCCACCTGCCCCACCCTGATTGTTACTTGTTGTTGGATTCATGAGTGGGATTTGAGATGAGTTCATCATACTCTCAACCTGATCTCCGGTGAGACATACGTCCTCTCCATTAGACTTCTTAATACAAACCTTATCTGTGTAAATTTCTTTTGCGAAAAGCTTATCGAAGTATCCAACAACCGCACTTAGCTTTATAGAAATATATTCAGTAACTATTGAACCACCACGTGCCAGCTTATCAGTTAACGTAGAAGCAACGGTTGTCGTTGCATATGTTGATGATGCAAGTGATGCAATTGCTCCAACTCCTTCGATACCAGAAAGTGTGAGAGCCTTCTGCTTGTTCTCAACAATCATGAGCACCTTTGTACCTGTAGCATTCTGATCAGCATCTGAGATAGCTCGACCAATAGTAAAGCTGTTATCATTAGCACGCATAGCATATCCTGGAGTAGTTGACGAGACAGTAAGTGAATCGCCTCGCATGACGCGACCATTTTCATTCGTTACATACACTGGCACACGACCTGAGAATGCAACAGGTGCACCGTTCTTAGTATTACCACCGAGCAAGATTCCAGGACGAGTTGAGATAACTCCAAGTGCCTCTTCACCGTGAAGTGCCTTTCTGATTGTAGCTATTCCAAAAGTGCTAGAGTCTGTCTCCCCATTATCATATGACCATTCTTCAGTAGTAGTTGCAAACGACACAACCATACCACTAGCAAGAGGCTCACTCGCTGGGTACATTTCGGCAAGGTCGGCAGGAGTACCGATAGTCTGACTACCATCTGTGAAGACATCACCGTTAGCTTTTATTTTAAACACTACGTTACCAGTTGAGGTCACATCAGAAATAACCCGGAAGACGTCAGTACTTGTTGCAGACACCTGAGAATAAACATCAAGCTTTGCACCTCCAGTTGAAGTTCCGATACCAACGTTATTTGAAGTTGTATTTACATATAAGAGCGCATTAGATGATGTCCCAACATGGAGAATGTCGGAGATAGTAAGTGTTGTTGCCGACGCGTTAACAAGTGTTGATTGACCAAGTGTTGTGAGAGTTCCAGTTGCGAAGAAGTTACCCGCAATCGTGAGATTACCATCATGAGTAATGACCGCTTGAGAGGTACCATTTTTCTTCATATCAATAAAGTTACCTGTGAAGCCTCCTCCTCCTGCACCGAGATCCATAAGAAGACCTGCCCCTGTAAATGTTGAAACTTCTTGGTAAATAGAAGCAAGTGCGTCAGCTGAAGTAACGGTAGAAGAGTAGAGGCGAAGTGCGTTACCTTGTGTTGTCCCTGTAATTTCTCCATAAATCGCAGATGGTAGAAGTGACCCTCCGGAAAGCCCTGTAGAAAATGCTTGGATTCCAAATGTTCCACCTGTTGTACGAATACCTGTGTTTACTCCATTTGTATTTGAACCAACAGATGAGACAACTTCAAGCCCACGTATTGTATTAGCAAGTACTGTGTCATCTGACATTCTAATTGTCTGGCCAACCGCAGTGTTGGTTGCTGTTGTTGGCGCGTTATTTATGGTGAAGCGATTACCGAACTGAGTTCCACCATCAGTAGGATTGAACTTGTATGCTCCGAAGATTCCTGCAACAGCATTAGTCGTTGTTGTCGTTGCTGCAATTGTGCTATCAATAAGAATCTTAGCAAGTGATACCTGAGTAGTTGTCCCTACTGCTAGCGAGCCACTCTGAAGAACTGAAAGGAGTGATGCGCCAGTTGATGATGCTACATTAAATGGTGTTACTCCAGTAGTTCCTTGCACGTTGAAAGTGTAGGTTGATGAAGTTGCGTTCACTCCAGCAACAGTACCATTATCCTGGAATAGTCCAGTTGAAAGAGTTGATGCAGATGTCCATCTAGCAAGAAGTCCACTCATACCACCAGTGAGATTGTCAGTAAGACCAAGAGATGAAGTTGATACCCACTGAGTACTTGTTCCGGTTGACCAGAGAACTTGACCAAGAGTACCAGACGCAGAAACTGAATCATGGAACGGACCTGTTAGACTCATACTACCGACAATAGTTAGTTTCTTTGATGGGGTCGTAGTTCCTATACCAACATTTCCTAAACTTGTAGCAAGCAGAACATTTCCATTTATCACTCCAGAACCTGGGTTAATAGTTACATTTCCACCAATTCCATCACCTGCAGATGTTCCTCCGTTACCTCCTGTGATTAAGACAGAACCTCCATCTCCATCAAATGAATCACCTTCTCCTCCGTTACCTCCAAGAAGAGAAATGCTTCCACCGTCTCCTGCGGATGTCTGGTCAGTTCCTAATCCTCCAATAAGGGAAATAGCACCTCCTGCCACCCCACCGCTTCCTCCGATAACTTGAAGGGCATTTGGTGTAGGGCCAAATAAATTTGACTGGCCAACAACAGTAAAGGTAGCACTAGGTGTCGTGGATCCAATACCGACACTACCGTTTTGAAGAATAGTGAAGAGTGATGTCCCAGATGATGATGCTACATTGAATGGGTTAGTCCCAGTATTACCTTGAACGTTAAAGGTATATGTTGAAGAGGTTGCGTTCACTCCAGCAACAGTACCGTTATCTCGAAACAGTCCAGTAGAAAGAGTTGATGCAGATGTCCATCTTGCAAGAAGTCCACTCACACCTCCAGTAAGAGTTTCAGTAAGACCAAGAGATGATGTTGCGACCCATCGAGTTGACGTGCCTGTTGACCAGAGGACTTGGCCAAGGGTGCCTGTTGCAGAAACATTATCATAAAATCCTCCAGATAGACCGAATGAGCCTGTTACTGTTAACGACTGAGATGGTGTAGAGGATCCGATACCAACATTACCATTTGGACGAACAGTAAAGAACGTTGCCCCTGTCGATGATGCAACAGTAAACAATCCGGCAGATGAACCAGAAATACCTTGAAGAGACATCAGTGAGGTAGGTGTAGAAGTTGATCCGACACCAATATTTCCATTTGTAAGTATCGTAAACAATGGTGAACCAGTTGAAGATGACACAATGAATGGTGAGCTTGTACCTGAACCTACAACAGAAAGAGTTGCGGTTGGTGTACTCGTACCAATACCTACTCGACCTGAACCATTTGTAATACCCGTCTGACCGTCTGCCTCACCATAGATAGTAAGAATAGAAGTGTCACCAATTTGTGCTGAGTAACTTTGTACACTTCCAGTTGCTGATACTGTAGTAAGCGGTAAATTAATCCATGACATCACCCCAGCGTCAGAATCAAATGCCAAGTTCCCCAGCTCAAGAGATGAGATAGACGTAACCGTAGTAGATGCATTATAGTAGAGATTACCTCCACCGATGTTAACATTACCAGCAAAGGTTGATGTTGCGGTGGTTGAAGCTGACGTAAAGAACGTTGCATATACTTCTCCATTAACTGCAAGAGGAGCAACCGGAGAAGAAGTACCGATACCCACATATCCGCTCTGGAGAATTGTGAACAATGATGTACCAGTTGATGACGCTACATTAAATGGATTGGTCCCAGTATTACCTTGAACGTTAAAGGTATAGGATGATGAAGTAGCATTAATACCAAGTACTGCTCCGTTATCAAAAAGAGTTGATGTTGCTAGAGTAGAAGGTGTCAGCCAACGTGTAACATACCCAAAGAGTCCACCAGTTAACGATGCACCTCCTGAGATACCTAGAGATGATGTCGAGACCCATTGAGTACTAGCACCAGTCGATAGGAGGACTTGACCAAGCGTGCCCGAAGCATACGAGCCATCAAAGAGTGCACCTGATATTCCGATGTTACCGATGATTGAAAGCTTCTGCTCTGGTGTGGTGGTGCCGATACCCACATTCCCAGAACCAAGGATTGTTATCTTTGCAGAATCTGATGGTCCAATCTGGGTAGATGATGCGATGTTGTTGGTGATGTAAGAGCCGAATGCGGACGCACCAAGAGCTGATGCGATGTTATTGTAGCCGAACGCGGATGCGTAGGCACCAGAAACCAGGTTGTTGTAACCAAAGGCAGAAGCACTCGAACCAGAAGCAGTAGAAGACGCACCAAAGGCAGAAGAATTTGCTCCGCCAGCTAAGTTTCGGTAACCAAATGCTGATGCATTATTAACACCGCCACCAGTAATGTTGAACTGCCCAAAAGCGGAAGCATAATGATACCCGGCGATATTACTATTTCCGACTGCTACAGCCTGATCGTAGCCAGCTGCAATACTATTGTTATATCCAAGAGCAGTTGCAGCATACCCATTTACTGTGTTAGAAACACCGAAAGCAGAAGCGAAACTAAATGATGCGTTTACCATGTTACCATACCCAACACCGACACAAGGACCAGAACTACTTACTCCACAAGATACGGTATTTCTTTGCCCGACCGCAGTTGCGTTTGTTCCACTAGCCACTTGTGTGATAGAAGTTCTGTCTGATTGAATATCAATTGCGTTTGTACCACGTGGGTTACCTGTTGTATTCCCAATAATGAGAGCATTTGTTCCAGATTGTGCAAGGTTGAGGTCACCTACAATAGAGAGTTTTGCGATTGGGGTTGATGAACCAATTCCGACATTTCCATTGGAAAGAATTTGGAAGTAATTAGTTCCTGACGATGATGCAACCGCGAAGAGGTCAGTTGAAGTACCTCGTATTGTAAGCATAGACTCTGGTGAAGTGGTACCTATACCCACTTTCCCAATTGTTGTTGCTAATAGTACATATGGACTTTCTCCTGTCCCTGGATTAAGAATTATAGAACCTGCGACGCCAGCACCTGGACTATTTCCTCCAGTAAGAGTAATACTACCTCCAGGCCCTGAGCTCAATGCAGCCCCGTCTCCTCCAATTAAACTTATTGCACCACCAGCATTTCCTTGAACACCAGTAACTGAACCAGCTTTTAGTAAAAGTGAGCCCCCATTAGGCCTAGCACTGCTACCGGCAGAGGTACTACCGTCTACAGAAAAAATATATGGGTTTATAGGACTAACTATACTACCTTGAATTGAAAATAATGCGGAAGGACTTGACGTACCAATACCTACATTTCCATTTTGAAGGATAGTGAAGAGAGATGTACCGGTGGAGGATGCGATAAGTAGTGGGTTGTTCCCTGCGGTGCCGCGGATGGTTAGAGATGATGATGGGGTGGTGGTACCGATACCGACGTTAACATAGCTTGTACCAGTGCCTCCGAGGACAAGAGCGTTTGATGCTCCGACGATTGCGCCTGCACCGATAGCTGTTGAGGAAGAGAAACCAGAAGCGGATGCGTTAGCGAATGCACCGAGGTAGGTGTTTGAATTACCGGAAGTGTTAACTGATCCCGCGAATGCACCGAAGCCGAGGTTGTTGCTTCCAGTGGTAAATGAAAGTGTAGAAGTACCAAAAGCTATGTTTGAAGTACCTGTACTATTGCTGTAAAGAGCTTGTGAACCTATCGCAATATTATCAGTGCCTGTCGTATTAATATAGCCTGCTGACAATCCAATGAAGGAGTTATTTGAGCCTGTCGTATTTTGTCGACCTGATTCATAGCCAGCGAAAAAGTTATTTGAACCAGTGGTATTGGAGCCACCTGAATCATATCCTGTAAAGGAGTTATAGGAACCGAGGGTATTAAGTCTCCCGGCACGATATCCAATAAATGAGTTACCAGAACCTGACGTATTAAACACCCCAGCAAAATTTCCAATAAATGTATTATCTGAGCCGCTGGTATTTGAAAAACCAGTTCGATACCCCGCCGCAAAGTTATTTGCACCTGTCATACGAGAAGTAGAAGACCCGAAGAGCGACTGATATCCGAGTGCAATATTTTGAAGTGACGCACTTGATGTCGAAGTGTAACTAAGCGCTCCATTGCCGACTGCAATAGAATTAGATGGTAACACTTGTGTATCGGTTGCCCCACCATTTAGGAAAATATTTGCAGAAGTAGTTGTACCAAGAATAATACGACCGTTGGTGTCGATTGCCATAAGAGAAGACCCGCTTGTTGACGCAACCAAGAATGGATACGTAGTGTTAGTTGATGAACCTATAGAGAAATTACCAAAGATCGACATACCACCTTGGTAGATGTTGTTGTTAGAAGTGATGGTTTGGTCGGACTTACCGGAGGTCATGACGTCTGAACCTGAACCATCAGAGCCGACGGCAACGAAGGTGCCGTTGCCGTAAGCCACTGAAGTATATGATTTATCGATTCCACTTGTTGAACGATATTTCCAAATAGTTCCATTTGTTGACGTCATTACACGATCACCTGTTCCTGAACTAGCCACAGCAACAAAGAGGCCGTTACCGTAAGCAATAGAATTCCAACCATTAGCAGTAACATCTGGAGGAGCTGTCCAAGTGATACCATCCAATGACATTGCCACTTCACCTGAAGAGGAAGATACTGCAACAAAAAGACCATTGCCGTAGGTAACGGATGACCATAGTGCATTATCAGGTGTGGTCCGTGTTATCCAAGTAATACCATCAGACGAAGACATTACACCATTTGTGCCCCCACCATATGAGGCTACTGCGACGAACACCCCATTTCCATAAGCAACTGATTTCCAAGATCTGTCAACTGAACTAATCCTTATTGTCCACACTTTCCCATCAGAAGATGTCATTACTTGAGAACTTGTGCCTGCGCTATCACTAACTGCCACAAAGAGGCCGTTACCGTATGTTACTTCATTCCACTCGAAATCCCCTGCACTTGTCTGACTTACCCAGATAATACCATCTGATGAGGTCATGACTCTATTTCCAGAACCACTCTCAGATACAGCAACAAAGAGGCCGTTACCGTAGGTAACGGAGTTCCAACTATTATTTGCCGCACTGGTTCGTGATGTCCAAGTAATTCCATCAGGTGAAGTCATGACACGGTTACCAGTTCCAGAGTTTGAAACTGCAACAAATAGTCCGTTACCGTATGCAACAGAACTCCAGCTGTTCGTCGTAGTACTCGTTCGTAATGTCCACTCCAACCCCTTACTAATAATATTTCCTGATACTTCTAGTCTTTCACCTGATGCATCTGTTCCGATTCCTACATTTCCCTTTTGAGAAAGGAGGAGGAGGGATGAACCGGTGGAAGAAGCAATGTTGAATGGATCAATACCAGCATTTCCTTTAATATTAAATGTATACGAAGATGAAGTTGCATTAATGCCAAGTACTGTTCCGTTATCAATAAGTGTTGAGGTGCCAAGTGCTGTTGCAGAAAGGAATCGTGTTGCATACCCTGCTTGGCCACCACTTACTCCGGTACCGCTTGAGAGCCCGAGGGAAGATGTAGAAGTCCAGATTGTTGAAGTTCCTGTTGAAAGGAGGACTTGACCTAAAGTACCTGAAGCAGTATTAGAATCTCTAAGAGTACCTGAGAGTGAGAGACTAGCTGTGTAGAGATTTGTTGCTGTGAGGGCAGTGGCGGATGCTGTTGAAAATGTTGCCTGTCCAGTTACCCCAAAAGAACCAGCAACTCCGAGAAGATACACTGGGGTTGATGAGCCTACTCCGATATTACCATTCTGAAGTATAGAGAATAGCGACGCGCCCGTTGAAGATGCAATAATAAGTGGGTTTGTTCCACCTGTGCCTGTAACAGAAAATGTTGATACTGGGGTGGTTGTACCAATACCAACTCTTCCATTCCCAAATCTATACGTTTCTGTTGATTGATCAACTTCGAAGAAAACTGATTTTGATGAAAAGTACGGAGTACCGTCAATAGTAAATTTCACATTATCCGAAGATCTTTCCCCTGTAAGCGATGCAATAGTATTAGAATCTGTATCTTCTACATTAATACTTAGTCCATTTATATTCATACCAGTAGTTCCTATCCCTACACCTCTACTTACACTCACGTTGACTGAAAGTGATGTTGCAGAAAGCTCTGAGGCTGAAGTGGTCGCAAGTCTAGAAACCCCAGATGCGGAGAAATTAGTAGTAGACGCATTACCTAGTATCGTCTGCCCTATCACATTAAGAGTTCCATTGGAGACAAGAGATGATGTTGCAGTAATTGTTCCTCCTGTGATTGTTCCACTAGTTAAGGTAGTGAAGAATGAGGTGATACCTTGGATGACGGATGCGATGAGACCTGTTGTGGTGGTTGTAGCAGTAATTGTTGCAGAGCCAGCTGATAGTGTGCCACTTACTGTTGCAGATGAGATGGTGGTTGTGGCGAGAGTAGAAGTACCAGTAACACTGAGCACTCCCCCTACTGATTGATTACCAGTAACCGTTGAAGTCCCTACTGTTTGAGTGTTAGCAGTTAGGTATGTGGTTGTAGCACCTAGTGTTGTGAGGTTAGTAAATGATGCGGTAAGTGCTGAAAGAAGAGATGAGAAGTAGCCAGTTGTACTTGTAGAGTTAGTGATGAATGCACTTGTTGCATAGAAGTTACCGGTGGTTAAGTTAGAGGTGGAAGCGTTAGTGAGAGTAGATTGTCCAGTAACGTTAAGTACCCCTCCTACATTAGTGTCACCACTTACCGTAAGAGCTGTAGCAGATGCTGTGTTAAGAGTTATTTGTCCAGTAACCGTTGAAGTCCCTACTGTTTGAGTGTTAGCAGTTAGGTATGTGGTGGTTGCGTTTGTTGTTGTGAGATTAGTGAAGAATGCTGATACCGCTGAAAGAATAGATGTAAAGAAGTTGGTAGAAGTTGCAGAGATAGCAGTAAGTGCAGACAGTGTAGTAGTTGCAAGAACTGATTGACCGCTCACAGTAAGTGCTGTTGCCGAAGCATTCCCTAGAGTTGTCTGTCCTGAGACAGTGAGAGCTGTAGCAGAAGCTGTACCAAGTGATGAAGTCCCTGCAATGAGCGTAGAGAATGTTCCTGTAGTAAATGTTGGATTAGGAGTTAGAGAGATGGTACTTGTTCCTGAGAAAAGGAGGTTAG